>WPCH01018678.1_pt1 | contig 67904 bp, 53 predicted proteins | sample 5399881 | NCBI WGS metagenome assembly WPCH01 (sample SAMN12869468, study PRJNA574797) | sludge metagenome | isolation source: wastewater treatment of pH5 | place: China:Beijing | collected 2019-05-20 | reverse complement strand
ATACCGTAAAGAGCTTGGAGGCTGCAGGTGTTGAACTGAAGGTTCTTTATCCCCTGTCTCTCCGCCTGATAACTTTCAACCCCCGGCTGGAAGACGGAAGTCCGGTAGATAATCCCGGCATAGTAGATGAATTACAGCGGGCTGTCTCAGTCCCCCTCTATGATTTGGGACCGACATCAGTCTGATTGATGGAAGGAAAAGCGAGCTTGTGATTTGTTCAGAAGGAGAAAGGAAGCGGCTGGGAATCGATCAGATTCTGGAGGCCTGTGTTTGTCGCTCCCCCCAGGGCCGTGCCTTGAAGGAGCAGCAGGAGTTTTATGGGCCTTCTGACCGGGACGCTTTGCGTACAGAATTCCGGGCAATCGCCGATATCCGGGCTTCTTTGAGCCGGCTGGCCCCGGAATGGCGGTCGATTGAAAGTGTTCTGGGACGTTTTCGCAATATCGGAGCAACTATTCGCGGTATTAAAAAGGGCCGATTGGTCGATGAAAGCGAATTGTTTGAGCTGAAGCGCTGTTTTTCACTTATCCGCCAGCTTTGCGACTCACAGGAAGCCCTGGCTGCTGCAGACCTTAGGATCAACCCCCAGGATGAGGCTGAAGCCCTGCTCAATCCGCCGGGAACAGCGACCAAGGGTTTTCATCTTTACAGTGCCTATTCGGAAGAGTTGGATTCGGTCAGGCATCGCAAGCAGCTGCTCGAGGCCCGGATACTTAAGGCTCAGGGTGAAGAAAGGCAGGAGCTTCTGGCTGAACGATCCTTGCTGGTGACGGAAGAGCAGGAGGAAGAAAGTAAGCAGATTCGTCGGCTGACAAGAGAGTTGGAAAAGCATATGGCGCTCCTGGATGAAAATCTGCATGCTGTAGCCAGGCTGGATTTTCGTCTGGCCAAAGCCAGGCTGGCTGAAAGCTGGCAGGCTCCGTTGCCTGAGATTGCTGATGACCATATGCCCGTTCAGATCTTGAAGGCCTGGCATCCTCCGGTGCGCAAAAATCTGGAAGCCGCCGGTGCTGAGTTTACCCTCCAGTCAATCAGCCTGGCGAAAGGCTCAACTGTGATCTCCGGCCTCAATATGGGCGGCAAATCTGTGGCCATAGAGAGCTTCCTGATCTGCCTGTATCTGTTGCAATTAGCTTACTTCCCGCCTTGTGAAAAAATCAGCACTCCCCTCTTTGATTATTTCGTTTATATGGCGGAAAATCCGGGCAGACCGCTTGCCGGTCTTTCTTCTTTTGGAATGGAAGCAGCCCGCTTGCGCGAGTATTTCCGCCTGATAGAAAGAGGCCGGGCCCTGCTTGTAATGGACGAGCCTTGCCGGGGAACCAATCCGCACGAGGCGACAGCTATTGTCAGGGCGATCTGCCGAATTTTTGCAAGTAGCGATTCCTGCCTGCTGCTGGCAACACATTATGAAGTTCCGGCAGGCGCCGGCATTTATCATTATCAGATTCGGGGTCTGGGCGATTTATCTGAGAAAAGGGCAGCTCAGCTGGCTGTCAGCGTCACGGCTCCGGACGAAACAAACAACACCGCCTGCAGCATTGAGGATGAAGATCTCGAGGCTGTAAGACGCATCAGCCAGCTGATGGATTACCGGCTGGTAAAAGTTGAAGATGAGACAGCAGTGCCGGCAGGTGCTATCCGCATTGCCGAGTTGATGGGTATTGACGAAGAGGCTCTAGCTGTTATGCGTGACGCATACGAAGAGCTGGAAGACAAGGAGAATTAATGGCTGAATTACGATTAGATTGGGATAAGGTGGAAGAGGCGCGGACAGCAGCAGCTGAAATCGCGCGAGACACTGAAGAAAAGCTATCAGCTTATACCACGGTAACGGTGGAACGTTCGATCGCCAGGCTTTTCGGGGTTGACGGTGTGGATGAGCATGAAGTTCCGCTGCCCAACAGATTGGTTGAAGTCCTGCTGGAGAAAAATCTACTGGGTTACGGCGCAGCTTACTATATCGGGCGTGCCGCCATCGGGCACGGCCTGGAGCCACAGGAGTTTGCCGAAGAGCTGGCTGCCGGCCGGCTGGATCCTGCCCGTCTCAATCCGGTTGATCCTTACGAACTGAAGCTGTGGATCGATGAGGCGGCCGAAAAAAGCATGGCCCTGATCAGAGCAAACCGCCTCCGGCGTGAAGAACACCTGTACAAGTATGGTGAGCACGACGGGCCCTTGCTTTACGTCATCGTAGCCACAGGCAATATTTTCGAAGATATTATTCAGGCTCAGGCAGCCGTAAAGCAGGGTGCGGATATTATTGCCGTGATTCGCAGCACTGGTCAAAGCCTGCTCGACTACGTACCTTACGGGGCGACAACCGAGGGTTTCGGCGGCACTTTGGCCACGCAGGAGAACTTCCGTCTGATGAGGGCAGCTCTGGATGAAGCCGGTGCCGAAGAGGGACGCTACATCCGTCTCTGCAATTATTGTTCCGGCCTCTGCATGCCGGAAATTGCTGTCATGGGTGCTTTGGAACGACTTGATGTCATGTTGAATGACGCACTCTACGGTATTCTGTTTCGTGATATCAACATGCAGAGGACCCTGATTGATCAGAGTTTTTCCCGCATGATCAATGGTGCTGCCGGGATCATAATCAATACCGGCGAGGACAATTACCTGACTACCGCCGACGCCTATGAGCAAGCCCATACCGTCCTGGCATCTCAGTTCATTAACGAACAGTTCGCCAAAGGTGCCGGCATGCCCGAGGAACAGATGGGTCTGGGTCATGCCTTTGAAATGGACCCTGATCTGCCCAACTCCTTTGTCTACGAACTGGCCCAGGCACAGATGGCGCGTCAGATTTTCCCGCATGCTCCCTTGAAATATATGCCTCCGACAAAATTCAAGACCGGCAATATATTTCAAAGCCACGTACAAGATACGCTCTTTAATATGATCAGCGTCTTGAGCAAGCAGAAGATTCATCTGCTCGGTATGCTGACGGAGGCAATACATACCCCCTTCATGTCAGACCGTGCCCTGGCCCTGGAGAATGCCCGCTACGTCGCCCACAGCATGGCGGCTTTATCAGATGATATAGAAATCAAGGAAGGCGGCATCATGGAGCAGCGGGTAGACCTGGTCCTGACCGAAGCGCTGGAGCTTTTGCAGAACATTCGGGCCAACGGTATGTTCCGAACTCTGGCAGAGGGTGAATTCGCCGGCATCAAGCGTGATCCCGACGGAGGCAAGGGTCTGGACGGAGTGATATATCGGGAGGAAGCTTACTACAATCCCTTTATTAAACTCTGTCTGGATGAAGAGTCCGAGATCAGGGCCGGTTTTTTGGAAAAAAGAAAAGAGGGTCAGGATGAATAAAACAGATTCAACAGCTGACAAGAGGATTCAGGCGGATCTGTCACGGCTCAAGCCTTACGGCGATACCATGAACGACGGCAAGGTCCAGCTTTCTTTCACACTGCCGGTTGCTGACGATGAGAAAGGTCAGGAAGCTGCCAGACAAATTATTATGACCATGGGTCTTTCCAACCCCGCTATCACTTGGCATCAGGCTCTTGAGGATGGTTATACCTTTTACGTCGGCTACGGTTCGTTGGAAAAATCTATTGACTACCACTCTATTCACGTTGAAACAGTGGACGTGGAAGTCATGAGCATGGAAGAGACCAACGATTTCATCAGTCGGCATTTAGGACGCAAGGTGAAAGTAATCGGCGCCAGTACAGGCACCGATGCCCACACGGTCGGTATTGACGCCATCATGAATATGAAGGGTTATGCAGGTCACTTCGGCCTGGAACGCTACAGCATGATCGAAGCCAAGAACCTGGGCAGTCAGGTCAGTAATGAAGATTTCATCCGAGCTGCCCTGGATTTTGAAGCTGATGTCCTGCTGGTGTCTCAGACAGTAACGCAGAAGAATATTCACGTGCAGAATCTGACCGAGCTGGTTGAACTGCTCGAAGCCGAAAGACTGCGTGATCGTTTTATCCTGATCATCGGCGGTCCGCGCATCAACCACGAGCTGGCTAAAGAACTAGGCGCTGACGCCGGCTTTGGCCCAAATAAATACGCTGGCGATGTTGCCAGCTATTTTTGTAAAGAACTATTGGAACGCAAGGAGGCAGGTATCTGACCTGCCCGGCAGCTTGGATTTTAAACAAATAACAGGATAGAGAGAGGATAAAATGCGATCAAAAATTACTGCTTATGAAGAGATTGTCAGAAGCATAAAGGATGGAATGCAGATCATGATCGGAGGTTTTCTGGCAGACGGTACACCGGAACTGCTGATTGACGCCGTCATTGAAAGCGGCGCCAAAAACCTGACCATAATCGCCAACGATACCGGGGTTCCCGGACGCGGGATCTCCCGCCTGATCGACACGGATCAGGTCGACAAAGTTATCACCAGCCATGTCGGCCTTAATCCGAAAACCATAGAAAGATCCATTGAAGGATCCCTGGATCTGCAGCTGGTGCCGCAAGGAACCCTGGCCGAACAGATCCGTTGTGGCGGGGCCGGACTCGGCGGGGCTCTTACCCCGACCGGTTTGGGCACCGAGGTGGCGGAAGGAAAAAGAATTATTGAAGTTCAGGGGAAAGACTATCTCCTGGAAGAAGCCCTGAGAGCCGATCTGGCCTTGCTGAAGTCGGCTATTTCCGATGAGTTCGGTAATTCTTTTTATGAGGGCACCTGCAAAAACTTCAATATTGTGATGGCCTACGCAGCAGATCTGGTTATGGTTGAATGCGATCAGCTGGTTGAGATAGGCGAAATGAATCCCCATCTTGTCGAGACCTCCGGCATTCTGGTCGATCATCTGATAAAAGGAGCTAAATGTGAGTAATAGTATTTCTGTAAAAGACATAATCGCAAAAAAGGCGGCAGAAGAGTTGTTTGACGGTGCGGTTGTCAACCTGGGCATAGGTTTGCCGGAGCTGGTTGTTTCTTACATACCGGATGATGTGGAAGTTATCCTGCAATCAGAAAACGGTATTCTCGGCATGGCAGCACTTGAAGGCGAAGCTGCTGAAGACCATAGTTGCTTCAACGCCGGCGGTAAGTGCGTCAGCTACAAGGCAGGCAGCATGCTTTTTGACAGCGCTACTTCCTTTATGTTTATCCGGGGCGGGCACATTGATATCGCCATACTGGGCGCCTTGCAAGTCGACCAGACAGGCAGCCTGGCCAGCCATGAAATTCCCGGTAAATTCATACCCGGCATGGGTGGGGCAATGGACCTGGCTGCGGGTGCCAAAAAGCTGATCATTGCTACCTCTCATACCCAGAAGGGAAAGCCTAAATTGTTGGAAAAGATTACTTTCCCCGCTACAGCTGTCAATTGTGTTGACACGATTGTCACGGAACTTTGTGTCATCGACGTCATCGACGGGAGATTTGTCGTGCGGGAAATGTCGGCTGATATCAGTAAAGATGAGCTGCAGGAGTTAACCGGAGCTCCTCTGGTTTTTAATCTCTAAGAAATGTTCAGTCTTGTATAGACGGAGGTAACTAATGAAAATCTTTCTGGCAGGTACCGGGACGATGGGCTCTGGCATTGCCCAGGTTTTCGCCCAATTCGGAAATGAAGTTTGCATGTACGACCGCGAGCTGGCTCTTGTCGATCGTGCTTATGCAAGGATAGAAAAGCAACTTACGCGCCAGCTGGATAAGGGCCGAATGACAGAGGAAGAGGTCGCAGCCACTTTGTCCTTACTGAGCAAAACAGAAAGTCTGGAAGATGCAGAGGACTGTGATCTGGTAATTGAAGCGATCTTTGAAGACATGGATGCCAAGCATGATCTTTTTCGAAAATTGGATGTGATTTGCCGTCCTGACTGTCTCTTCTGCAGTAACACGTCTTCCCTTTCGATCACTGAAATGGCCCATGGACTTGGCCATGAAAGCAAGTTCCTCGGTTTTCACTTTTTCAATCCGGCGCCGGTAATGAAGCTGGTGGAAATTGTGAAGGGGGCCAACACCGCTCCCGAGACCATAGCACAGGCCAAAGAAATCGCCCTTGCTATCGAAAAGGAAGCAGTCGAAGTAAAAGAATCTCCCGGTTTTATCGTCAACCGCATCCTGGTTCCCATGATCAACGAAGCCTGTGATCTTTACTATCAGGGGGTGGCTTCAGCTGAAGACATTGACACTGCCATGCGTTTCGGAGCCAATCATCCCATGGGCCCGCTGGCCCTGGGTGACCTGATCGGTCTTGATGTGGTCCTGGATATTATGAACATCCTCTATGAAGAAACCGGTGATCCCAAGTATCGCGCCAGCCTGCAATTAAAGAGCATGGTACGGGCAGGGGATCTGGGACGTAAAAGCGGCAAAGGTTTTTACGATTACAAAAAATAATTGAAAGTGAGAAAACAACAATGACAGAAGTTGCAATTATGTCAGCCTGCCGTACGCCTTTGGGAAGTTTCGGTGGCACGCTGGCCAATGTATCTGCCGTTGAATTAGCCAGTATAGTGATCCGTGAAGCAGTAGAGCGTTCCGGAATAGTGGCGGAACAGGTGGATGAAGTCTTGCTGGGCAGTGTTCTTACTGCAGGCCTGGGCCAAAACGTGGCCAGGCAGGCGGCAATAAGGGCCGGTTTGCCTGAAAGCACGGTCGCCTCTACCTTAAACAATGTCTGCGGTTCAGGTCTGAAAACCCTTAATCTTGCGGCAGCTATGATCCGTAACGGTGATGCCGAAATTATGGTGGTCGGCGGTACGGAGAACATGTCCGCCGCACCTTATCTGCTGGAAAAGGCACGCTTCGGTTACCGGATGAATGACGGTCTCCTCGTCGATTCAATGATCAGCGATGGTCTTACCGATGTATTCGGCCAATACCATATGGGCATTACAGCCGAAAACGTCGCCCAGAAGTACTCGATCAGCCGGGAAGAGCAAGATGCCTTCGCCTTTGAGAGTCAGATGAGGGCAAAGACTGCCCAGGAAAAAGGTCGTTTCAAGGAAGAAATCGTGCCTGTACATATCAAGGAACGCAAGCGCGAGTTTGACTTTGATCAGGATGAATATCCGCGTCATGACAGCAGTCTGGAATCTCTTGCCAGATTGAGACCTGCCTTCCAAAAAGACGGCACTGTCACTGCAGGCAACTCTTCCGGTATTAATGACGGAGCTGCGGCTATGGTCATCATGAGTCTGAAAAAAGCTGAAGAACTGGGCCTGAGGCCGATGGCGATTTTGCGGGCAGGCGTCAGCGTTGCCCTTGATCCGGCAATAATGGGCATGGGTCCCTACCACGCAGCAAGCAAGCTAATGGAAAAGAGCGGTCTGAACCTGGACGATATCGATTTGTTCGAGCTGAACGAGGCCTTTGCCTCACAGTCAATAGCTACTATCAGGGAGCTGGGCATAGACAGCGGGAAAGTTAACGTAAACGGTGGCGCCATCGCCCTTGGCCATCCGATCGGAGCATCCGGAGCCCGTATTCTTGTCACACTTTTGCATGAGATGATAAAACGTGAAGCACGGTACGGTGTAGCCGCCTTATGCATCGGTGGCGGTATGGGTGTCGCCAGCCTTTTAGAGGTGCCAGGCACCTAAGTTGTTAAGTTATTCGAATCCAAATCCGTGCCTGGCTTTGTAAGTTGAATGGTAAAGAGGAGCAAACAATGACACTGATAAATCTAGAAGTAAAAGATAAAATCGCCCTGCTGACCCTGAACAGGCCCGAGGCTTTAAATGCATTGAATTCCGCCATGCTGGGAGAGCTCTTTCACAGCCTGAAAAAGTTGGAAGAAGACGATTTGCGCTGCCTGATCGTAACCGGTTCGGGCGAAAAAGCTTTCGCTGCCGGTGCCGACATCAGTGAGATGGTAGAGATGACTCCGGACGAAGCGGAAGAATTTGCCGCTTTCGGCCAGAAGGTATTCTCCTATCTGTCGACCTTCCCTTGTCCCGTCATTGCAGCCATTCACGGTTATGCCCTCGGGGGCGGCTTCGAACTGGTGCTGGCCTGCGACATCAGAATTGCAGCTGATACAGCCCGCTTCTCCTTTCCGGAAACAGGCCTGGCCATTACACCCGGTTTCGGCGGCACCCAGCGTCTGGCCCGTTTGACACAGGCATCTTACGCCATGGACCTGATCTTTACAGGCCGTCGCATCAAGGGTGAGGAAGCCCTGGAAAAGGGAATCATCAACCGTCTAGTACCTGCAATAGAGCTGATGGATGAGGCATGGAAAATGGCTGAAGGCATCGCCACGAAAGCCCCGCTGGGTGTGCGCATGGCGAAAGAGGCCATTCTCCGGGGTCTGGATCTTGACCTGGAAAAAGGCCTGGAAGTAGAAGCAGAACTTTTCGCCGAATGCTTCAACAGCAGTGATCAGAAAGATGCCATGCGGGCTTTTTTGAAATAAAAACAATAGAAATATAGTAGAAGGGGCATCACAAATTTGATGCCCCTTCTTTATTTACCGGAAACAATTTCCGCAATCTTTTAATTAATCTTCGAATTCTATGTCCAGATAATCCTGGTCTTCCTTCTCTTTTGCGAGTTTGGGCAGTTCAAGCTTCAACACTCCGTTTTTGTAATTACCTTTGATATTCTCTTTATCAATGCCTCTGATATCGAAGCGTCTGCTGTAATTGTAAGAGCGTCTTTCCTGGAGCACGTAATTGTCCTTGGTCTCTTCGTGCTCGTCCTTGCGGTCAACATTGATGGTCAAATAATTCTCGTCGAGTGAAACTTTGATGTCTTCCTTGCTTAAACCGGGCAAGTCACAAGTCAACTCATAACTATCTCCCTTGTCTACGATATCGGTAGACATTGACGTGTCAAAGGCATCAAAGAAACGATCAAAGCTGCGATTGAAGCCACGATTGAAATTTTCCATTAAACGACGATTTCTGCGGTCAAAAGGTACCATACTAAACATTGTTTCTTTCCTCCTGTAGATGATTTCCGACTCAGTATTCAAGTCTTTTTCTTTACTGAATAGTATAGAAAATAACTTTGACTATTCTAGTCCTATAGTATGAACAATTATGATAAAAAAATAAAATAAGGTGGAAAGAAGCGGCCGGCTCTCACCTGCGATAGCGATCTGAAGACAGAGACTTTACTTGCGCAAGTATCTCCGCCAGTGGTAAGATCGCTGGGAAAGCGAGTGTATTATATGCAAAAAACAGAGAAACTCATCTTAGCCAGCAAGTCGCCGCGACGGCAGGAATTGCTGGGAATGATCTGCCGGCAGTTTACAGTAATAACTGCCGATGTTGATGAAGACAGAATCTGCGACGGTTTTCTGGACCGGCGAGACACGTTTGCTGACTACGATAGTCTGGCTGCGGAAATGGTCAAGTCCTTAGCAGCCGCGAAGGCCACAGCCGTGGCCACGGCTGTGGCTCCCTTGGCAGACAGGGTGATTCTGGCAGCGGATACTATTGTCGTTCTCGATGAGGAAGTGCTGGGTAAGCCGCGGGACAGGGATGAGGCCAAAGAGATGCTCTATCGCCTGAGCGGCCGTGAACACCGGGTTTTCACCGGCGTGCACATCCTGGCTCAGGACCGGAGTGAGAGTTTTCATGCTGAGGCCAAGGTGCGCTTTTACCCTCCGGATGATTTCACCCGCAAATGCATTGATTTCTACGCAGCCGGCGGTTCTTCCCTGGATAAGGCCGGTGCCTACGGTATCCAGGACGAGGGTGCCTTTTTTGTTCAGTCCATCGATGGTGATTTTTTCACTGTGATGGGTCTGCCTGTCGCTGAAACGGCTCGGCGTCTGTATAGTTACCTACCGGATTTGTTTTTTTAACGCGGATTATTCTTAAACTGAAAAAGCCTCCGCTCTTTTACTCGGCAGCGGAGGCTTTTTTTGTATGAATCAGATTTGACTAGGCTTCACTTTCCTTAATTCTTTTCTGCGCCAGTTCCAGGTTATCGCCGTGTTTTACCAGGAGCATGAAGAGGAAGGCCAGGGCGAAACAGATGATCGAAAAGGCAAAGAGGTAGGCGTGGCTTTTTAGTATGTCCTGTAGGAAACCGTACAGGATCGGGCTGACAATGGCGGAAGTGAAGGAGAAGAAATAGTAGTAGCCTGTGAATGTTCCGACGGTTCTGTTGGAAGAAAATTCCAAAACCATGGGCAGGGAGTTGATATTGACGAAAGCCCAGCAAATTCCGCCGGCCATGAGCAGGACTTGGACCAGCCACTGCTGGGGCCGTGCCAGAATCGGCAGAAAGAGCACGCAGATACCGAGCAGTCCCAGCAGGATTGTGCGTCGGCGGCCGATTTTTTGCCCCAAAATACCTGCAGGAATCGCGAAAGCCAGGAAAGTCAGGGAAAAGCCGGCCAGCATCATGGTGGCTGATCCGCCACTTATCCCGTAGGTGTTGGTCGCGAAGAGGGTGAAAAAGGCTTCGATCGCATTAAAGCCCATAAACCAGGAGAAGACCGCCAGCAGCAGGAAGAGCAGGCTGCGTTTTTCCGCCCCGGGTAAAGTGAGGAAGGCGGCGAAACTACGTTTTTTGCCTTCTGCAGCTTGGGCTTCCTCCTCGTCTTTGGCATGCGGGTCATCGGCCAGGGCCTCACGGGCCTGATAAGCCCAGCGATTGCTGATGGTATTCTTGATCGAAATATTGTGTTCTTCTCTGAAGGAAAGAGAGTCGGGTTCGCGCACAAACTTCAGTAAGATAAAGAGGGCGATCATCATGAGGACTGAGGCAAAGAAGAAGGCGAAGAACTTGTCGTCTCTGATGTCGGACAGGATACCGCCAACTAAGAAGGCCAGAATCGACCCGATCCCGCCCATCATGTTGATGACACCGTTGGCCTTGCTGCGCAGGGGTCTGGCTGTTACGTCAGGCATCAGTGAGATTACCGGGCTGCGCCAAAGGGACATGACCAGATTGAAGATGATGATGGCTCCCATGAAAGCCCAGAGGGTTTGCTGGAGAGGAGCTAGGGAGAAAAACAGGGCGCAGACGGGAATTCCCACAATAATCCAGGGCATGCGCCGGCCGATGCGAGTGCGGGTTTTGTCACTGGCTGCACCTACCAGGGGCTGGAAAATGACGCCGAAGAAATTATCGATCGTCATGATCGTACCGATTAAGACGCCGCTGAGCTGGAAGCGCTGCTCCAGGATGAGCGGTACCTGAGAGTTATAAATACTCCAGGCCAGACTTGAAGCCAGAAAACCGAAACCGATCAGAAATATCTGCTTGTAGTTCAGCTTCAACGCAGCTTTAGCTGTTGAATTTTGCTTCGACATTTAACACCTCTTTTTCTCCATATATTTTGTACGTTTCACGCGAAAATGATTAGCCTGATAACTCAGGTGCCCGGCACCGTCAACAGGTCAGCCGATTAATTCCAGCAAGCCCGATTCTTTCAGGCACTGCAGGGCAGACAGTCCGCCGTCCTTGATATATTGGTTGCGCAGCTCGATCGCTTTAACAGGAAGGTTGGTCATAATGACATCTACTTCCAGGAGCAGGGCGCTGTTCAGGAAGACTTCTTCATCAATCGTCCAGACATTTACTTTGAGCCCGGCTTCATGACAATTCTTAACCAAATCGGGTACCTGCAGGTTGTTGAACATGGGGTGGATGGCACCCATGCCGCAGCCGCCGACATAGACCCAGGGGTTACATAAAATCTCGGAATAAAGCATGCCTGAAATTTCTCCGAAACCCATAGCTGCCATTTTGGTCATGGACATGTGGTTAAAAGAACTGAAGCGGATCTGATCAAGCACACCTGCTTTTTCTACCAGTGCAAGGACCTCTTCTTCCATTCCATGATAAAAAATATTGCTGTTTTTCAGCTCGATATTGAGCTTAAGATCTTTGCCTTGGATAAATTCCAAAACATCCTCTAAGAGTGGCATATGATGCACTCCCGCTTCCGGTCTGTTCGCTGCCACGTTCAGTTGCTGCAGGTCAGTCCAGTTGAGTGTTGCCAGATAGGCATCTTTTCCGGTTAATCGTTTGAGATTCTCATCATGATAAACTACCAGCCTGCCATCACGACTCCGCTGGACATCAAGTTCGATGCCTTCAGCTTTGTCAGCTACTGCCTGTTCAAAGGCAGCCATGGTGTTTTCCGGCTGGCTTTTGCTTGACCCTCTGTGTGCCCAGATTTCGCTAGCCATGTCATCCTCCTGACAAGTCGGCAAACAGGAAAGCTGCCGCCGACACATTATTCTGTTACATTTGTCCTGAACAAATCTTCCCAATTTGCTAATCTGATTATGTATTAACTCTAACATTAATTAATTATTTAAGGGTGAATTTTTCTTGGTAAAATTGCTTTTCCCGGTATTAGGATTTTTGTCTCTAGGCATTGGTGCCGTCGGCGTCTTCCTGCCTGTTTTGCCGACCACTCCCTTTGTGCTCTTGGCAGCTTTCCTTTTTCGGAAGACACCCTTGGTCTACGACCGAATGATGAAGGTCGATTTTTTCCGCAAGCATGTGGAAAACTTTGACAAACGTTCGGGGCTTGATCGCAAGGTCCAAATTCAAAGTCATGCGTCCGTCTGGGCCTTTCTGATCGTATCTATCATACTGGCGGATACTCTCTGGTTGAAGATCCTCTTATTCGCAATCGGCGCAGCCGTTTCAACATATTTGCGCTATCTTAGCAAACCCAAAGCAAAGAATGTATAATTGTTTTGATCGGTATTTGGAATCAGCAAAATAAATAGTACATTCCACTGCTATCTGGAGGGTAATTTATGAAGAAGGTTTTGTTCTACGGTATGACCGGTGAGAAGATGTGTTTTCAGCACATTTTTCTTAATGCAATTGATTTGCAGGAGGCCGGCTACGAGGTAAAAATTATTTTCGAGGGTGCTTCAGTGAAATTGCTGCCGCAGTTTCATAAAGAAAAGAATCCTCTTTATCTCAAGGCCAGAGAGCGTGAACTCATAGCCGGTGTCTGTCTGGCTTGCTCAAGAGTCATGGGCGTTTACGATGAAAATAAAGAAACCGGACTGCCGTTGCTGGATGATATGTCGGGACATGCAGGTATCAAGCCTTATCTGGAAGACGGCTACCAGGTCATAAGCATTTAGTTTTAACGCTTCATCTTTTCAATACGTTGATTGAGTTTCTGTTTGAAAAGTACAACATAGTGCTGGTGTTTTTTGTTTTCCATGTTAGGAAAAGCCTGACTAATACGCTTTATCTGACCACGTGTGAAGGAGCTTATCATCTTAAGACGCTCTTCCTTGTCGGTATAGAGGGCCAAGAGCTCTTCATCCTCTGCTGACAGATGATCTCCGGCATTTTCCATAACATCTTTGAGGGAGAGCCACTCCTCTTTAAAGAGCTGAGCGAGAGGTTTATGGCCCGCTTGAGCCGGCCGGAAATCTTCAAGTTTCTGTCTGAACTCCTTGAAATTGCGATCAAGAGTACGCAGGGTGCCATTGAAGCTGAACAGGCCGTAAACTGTGAGCACAAAATCGGCCAGAAAGATGCTGGCTAAGATGAGAGCGATGGACGGCTTGCCTGCTATGGGTATCATTGTAATCAGGTGCGTAGCCAGTGGGTAGAGAAGTTTAACCCCCAGAACCGCCAAGACCCCGAACATAAGGGAGAATTGCAGGCAAACCCGGCCATTCAGGTTAAATTTTCGTTCTGAATAGTCCCACCAGCGCGTCTGAAAGACAAGCTCTAAAACATAAGATGTCAAATATTCCAGGACAGTTGTTGCAAACATTCCCATTAAAAAAAGCAGGAGAATATTCTCACGAAAAGGTGCCAACAGGTAGACGACAATAAGGCCGCCGAAACCATATACCGGGCAAATTGGGCCGTTGAGAAAGCCACGATATACAAATTTCTTTTCTGCGATACTGCAAAAAACCGTTTCACATAACCAGCCGACAAAACTGAGGAGGATAAAATAAATTATGACATCATTCATTCAATTACTTCCACACACCTAAAAAAAGGGGCATCTCTTTCGAGACACCCCCTGAGATTTAGCTCTTCTTGCTCACTGTCAGGTGATTAAGCTCTTCATCCAGATCAACATAAGCCAGGTCTCCTTCCCTGATGACTCCGTCCAGGAGTGCTTCGGAGAAGTGGTCTTCTACTTCAGACTGAATCAGGCGTCGCAGCGGTCTAGCACCGTATTGAGGCTCATAGCCCTTGTCAGCCAGCCAGTCTTTGGCCCGGTCACTAACTTCGGTCATCAGACCGATATCAGCTACACGTGCTGCAACCTGTCCCAGCATGATGTCAACAATCTTACGCATAACATCCTTGTCCAGCATACGGAAGAAGATAATCTCATCCACACGGTTGAGGAATTCCGGGCTGAAGCTGTGACGCAATTCCTGCATGGTCTGTTCGCGGACTTCTTCGTAGCTCCTGCCGCCAAAAGCTTCCGATGCTTTGGACGAATCCACGTCCAGCGTATCGTTTGTGGCGAAACCGATCCGGGTACGGTTATCAGTCAGAAAGCGGGCACCGATGTTTGAGGTCATGATAATGATGGTGTTCGTGAAATTCACGACCCGGCCCTGACCGTCAGTCAGACGGCCATCTTCCAGGATCTGCAGCAAGGCGTTCAGCACATCGGGGTGGGCTTTTTCAATCTCATCAAAAAGCACGACCGAATATGGTTGGCGACGTACCAGCTCTGTCAGCTGACCGCCCTCTTCATAGCCCACGTATCCCGGAGGAGAACCGATCAACTTGGAGACATCGAACTTCTCCATGTATTCGGACATGTCGAGTCGAATCATGGAATCTTCGTTGCCGAACATGGCTTCTGCCAGAGCTTTGGCCAGCTCTGTCTTGCCGACACCGGTTGAGCCGAGGAAGATAAAGGAACCGGCCGGGCGTTTGGGATCTTTCAGTCCCAGACGTCCGCGGCGGATGGCCTTGGCCACTGCAGTAACTGCTTCATCCTGGCCCAGGACACGTCTCTTCAGCTCATCTTCCAGATTGCGCAGGCGTTCTGTGTCATCTTCTGTCAGTTTCCGCACCGGAATATTGGTCCAGCTGGAAACAATATCCGCTATATGCTCAGCTGTCAGAACCGGCCAGTCAGCAGGATCGTCCTTTACTTCTGCACTTTCCAGCTCGGAGATCTTGCTCTCGATCTTCTCACGTTTAGTCTTAAGTTCAGCCGCCCTCTCGAAATCTTCATTTTTAACAGCTGTTTCGGTTTCATTTACAGCCTGCAACAATTGTTCCTTCAGCTCATCAACTTGTGGTTTGGAGCCGGTGGATCCGGTATTGATCCGCAGGCGTGAGGCCGCTTCGTCAATCAGGTCAATGGCCTTATCGGGCAGGAAACGATCCATAATATAGCGGGTCGACAGCTTGACAGCATCTTCAATCGCCTCATCGGAAATCTTAACCTTGTGGTGTTTTTCATAAACCTGTCTCAGTCCGTAAAGGATCTGCACCGCATCATCTTCACTCGGTTCACCTACCGTAACCGGTTGGAAGCGGCGTTCCAGGGCTGAGTCTTTTTCGATATACTTACGATATTCATCCAGGGTTGTGGCGCCGATTACCTGCACTTCGCCCCGGGCCAGCATAGGCTTAAGGATGTTGGAGGCATCCATGGAGCCTTCTGCAGAGCCGGCACCGACAAGGGTATGCAATTCATCGATAAAAAGAATAACATCACCGGCTTCAACAGCCTCATCAATGCCTTTTTTCAAACGTTCTTCGAACTCGCCCCTGTATTTGGATCCGGCGATCATACCGGTCAAATCCAGAGAGACCAGTCTCATACCCTTCATGTTGTCAGGTACTTCGCCGGCAATTATTTTTTGAGCTATACCTTCGGCAATGGCTGTTTTACCAACTCCCGGCTCGCCAATGAGGACAGGGTTATTCTTGGTACGGCGGCAGAGTATCTGCTCGACCCTGTTTATTTCCTGTTCGCGGCCGATAATCGGATCAAAACGTCCTTCTCCGGCCAGCTGGGTCAGATCTGTGCTAAAATTATCAAGATTCGGTGTATTTGTTTCCGCTTTCTTATGTTCGGCGGAAGCCTCCGAAGACCCGCTTGATCTGCGCCCCGTTCCGGCATCCATACCACCAGTGTCACCTGCCTTCATGCCGTTGGCGATCTTTGAGTAAAGATCGCGTGTAGCTATTCCGAGATCACGCAGGATACGTACAGCCACACTGTCATTTTCACGCAAAATCCCCAGCATGAGATGCTCGGGTTCAATGGCACCATCCGGAGCAGACTGTGCCTCCCGGGCTGCCAAATTGAGCACCAGCCGTGTGCGCGGTGTCATCATCGATATGATTTGATTGCCGTCAATAGAGGCGGCATCGGTTTCGTCAAGCTGAACCGGCTCTTTCTGATTGAGTGCAATTAAATTTCTTTGCATAACTTCACCGGTCAGCCCGGCTGCCCTCAGCTCTTCTGCAGCCTTACCGCTGCCCTCGGCGATAATGCCGTCTAAAATATGCTCTGTTCCGATATATGATGTATTAAAGGAACGAGCTGAACGCCAGGCAAAAGCCAAAACTTCTCCGGCGCGCTGTGAAAATCTGATCATCATATTTCATTCCCCCTTATTTGTTCTGTTTATTTAATATTTCACGTATAAACTGAGCGCGTTGCTCAGCTATCTTTGTCTGACTTAAGTCTTTTTCTGCACGTAGCTGAATACTGCCGGCTCCGCTCTCGATAAAGATCTGCTGCCAGCTTTGATAGTCAATACCATCTAAAACGCCGGTCGCAATTCCCAGACGCACTGAGGACAGATTGCACATGGCCTCATCGAAACTGATTCTGCGCGCAGATTTTAAAAGGCCACAGGCACGATACACTTCATCTTCCAAAGCCAGAGGATCTTCCTCCTGCAAGGCCAAGCGGTACTTGCGTTCCTGGCTGACCAGTTCCTGGCTCAGCTGAGTCAGACCCTTGACAATTTCAGCTTCGGTAAAGCCGAGTGTAACCTGGTTAGAAATCTGTATCATGTCACAGACGGCGTCTGATCCTTCACCGGTTGCTCCTCTGACCGCATAGCCTGCCTGGGCCAGACGTTTCGACAACTGGTCCACCAGGTTTTTTCGCATCAGCAGCGGTACATGCAGCATCACGGAAACCCGCAGTCCCGTCCCGGTATTAGTGGGACAGGTAGTCAGGTAACCAAGTTTATCGTCATAGGCAAAAGGCAGTTCTTCCGCAAGAGCGGCTTCCAGCTTGTCTGCCTCGCTCAAGGCTTCTTCCAGAGCAAATCCCGCCCGCATACTTTGTATACGCAGGTGATCTTCCTCGTTGACCAGGACTCCGCTTTTTTCATCGGAAAAGAGTAATAAAGATCTGGGCAGATCATCTTTCAGCATGTTGCGGCTGATGAGCCGACGCTCTGCCAGAGCCAGCTTATTTTTATCATCCAGGGATTCCAAGGGCACATTTATCAGCCCGCGGCCGCTTTCTTCCGCCACAGTGCTGAAGGCCTCATGTACCCTGTCTGTTACTTCTCCGGCTTCGGCAGCAGTCAGGCGCCAGGGAAAATGAGTATCACTGAGGTTTCTGGCCAGCCGGATACGTGAGGAGACAACAACATCCGCCTCTGCTCCCTGTTCTAAATACCAGCTCATTATTCCGCCTCCTCCTCAGCTACAGCCCCTGATTCCTTTGCTTCTGCTTCTTCCATTTCTTTTATTTCATCCCGCAGCCGGGCTGCCTGCTCATAATCCTCTGCTGCAATTGCTTCTTGCTGTTCACGGCGCAGCTGTGTGATCGGATCCTCCGGTTCGTCATTCAATGTCTCAGTTTCATCTGCAAATTTAGGACTTGCCAAAAACTCCGTCGCCGGCTGGCAAGTATGACCCTGAACACGCTGGAAGACGGGGTTCAGCACTTTGGCAAAAACTTCATAACATTGAGGACAGCCGAGAAAACCGTTCTTAAGTAATTCCCCTTCCGTCAAACCGCAATTAGGGCATTGCAGGCTCTCTCTGGTCTGTACACGCTGCTTGGGATAAGTGAAACCCGAAGGTCCCCAAAACATGGAATTGAAGAAGCCGCCGAAGATCTCATTAAAAGATGCCGGGCCACTATGTTCCATTTCCATAGCACATGAAGAGCAGAGATTGTATTCAGTTATCTGATTATTGTGTGATTGCTTTACATGTACGCTGGCTTCGCGTAACTGACAATTCTCACATAGCATTCTATTATTTTTCCTCCTTAGTCAACGCGGCAAGGCTCGTTAGCATATTACGAAATATCGCAGCCCGCAAGAGGTCACGTTCATCTGAATCTAAATAATTCAGCGATTTATTAGACAAAGCCGCCCGCATTACCTGTTCAACTTTCTGAGAGATGATCTCTTGCTCACTTAGGCTGCGCAAGGCTATGAAAGCCTCCTGCTGCCCCAGATAGGTATCGCTGTACTCGACCAACTGCATCAGATGCTGGGCATTGGATGCATTGGTAACTCTGCGGATGCGAATGGAACCACCGCTACCGCGCCGGCTTTCAACTAAATAACCATGCTGGGTCTTAAAGCGTGTCTCAATCACATAGGAAATCTGAGATGGAACGACGTTCAGTTTCTCAGCAAAGGCATTACGGGAAATCTCGCAATAACCACCATGCTCCAGTAGTAACTTTTTTATCATTTGTTCAATATAGTCGGATTTACTGGCCATGCAGATACTCACTCCCTCGTTAATATTTCAATAAAAAACTTAGTCTTTAACTTTTTTTGTCCTTTGTAAATATAGCACTTTGAACTCAATTTTTCAAGAAAAAAGGGGGTCGCGGGTAACCTCAGTTACTCGTAAAAAAAGGACTGTTTCAGGAAGAAACAGTCCTCTGTTAACTATTGATCTGCTGTACTTTAATCGTCAGAAGACAGGATAAAAAGATCTTCAACCAAGAGGGACTCCATGCTTTCTTCTTCCGCTGCTTCGGCTTTAGCCTGAGCTTCTCCGGGATCATAATCTTCAATCAACTTCAGCTCCCGTTCACTGGTCGGAACCGGGACATCATCCGCAGTTTCCAACAGGAAAGGAACGTTCTCATTCACTACAGGAACAGCGCTGATATCGCGATAGCGTTTCACACCTGTTCCTGCCGGGATGAGTCCGCCAATGATGACGTTTTCCTTCAGGCCGTCGAGATAATCGACTTTGCCTTTGACTGCTGCATCGGTCAGGACGCGAGTGGTCTCCTGGAAGGAGGCGGCGGAGAGGAAGGACTCGGTTGCCAATGATGCCTTGGTTATACCGAGCAAAATACGGGTTCCGGTTGCAGGTTCGAGACCGACTCTCTCGGCTGCATGGTTGACCTCAACAAATTTAGCGAAGTCGACAGTGCTGCCCGTGAGTAAATTGGTATCTCCCGGATCTTCGATCCTGAGCTTACGCAACATCTGGCGGACGATAATTTCGACGTGCTTGTCGTTGATGTCAACGCCGTTGTTCTTGTAAACCTTGAGAACCTCTCTGATTATATATCTCTGAACACCCCTGGCACCCTGAATTTTCATGATGTCATGCGGATTAACGGAACCGTCAGTGATCAGGTCCCCTGCTTCAATATGATCACCGTTATCAACCAGAATCGGGATTGAGACAGAGATTTGATTCTTCTTGACAGTACCGTCTGCACCGATGATTCTGACTTCGCGGCGACGCTTGTCGGTCTCTTCGACCTCAATGACACCGGAAATCTCAGCAACAACTGCCTGTCCTTTGGGCTTTCTAGCCTCGAAGAGTTCTTCAATACGGGGCAGACCCTGAGTAATGTCACCTGCCGATGCGATACCGCCCAAGTGGAAGGTTCTCATCGTCAGCTGCGTACCGGGTTCTCCGATTGACTGGGCTGCCATAATTCCGACGGCTTCGCCGACAACAGCAGGTCCGCCGGTCGCCAGGTTTTTACCATAGCACATGGCGCAGACACCCTTGGGTGAGTCACAGGACAAAACGCTGCGCATGGGAACTTCCGTGATCCCGGCTGCATCGATTTCTTTGGCCTGATCCATCGTGATCATTTCGCCCTTACGGACAATAACTTTTCCGCTTTCAGGGTGTACTATATCCATGGGTACATAGCGTCCCTCAATTCTGTCGATGAGAGAGGCTAAAACACGCTGGTTCTGCTTACCATAGGCTATAGTCTGGGCCATGATATATTCCTCAGTACCACAGTCTTCTTCGCGGATGGTGACGTCTTGCGAAATATCTACCAGACGGCGTGTGAGATAACCTGAGTCAGCAGTTTTCAAAGCCGTATCCGACAAGGATTTTCTGGCTCCGTGCGAGGAGATAAAGAACTCCAATACGTTCATGCCTTCACGCAGGTTGGACTTGATCGGAATCTCTATCGTGCGTCCCGAAGTGTCGGTCATGTTACCGCGCATACCTGCCAGCTGTTTGATCTGGTCGATACTACCTCTGGCACCGGATTGGGACATCATGTAGATCGGATTGTAAGGATCAAGGTTTTTCTTCAGTGCTTCCGTGATATCGTTGGTAGCCCTGCGCCAGGTATCAACTACTGCACGATAGCGTCCGTCATCATTTAAAAGACCACGCTGGTGCTGGGTGTTGATCTTGTCAACACGAATTTCCGCTTCGCTGATCAGTTCTTCTTTGACATCCGGAACCACCATGTCGAAGACACCGATGGAAACTCCACCTATGGTTGCATAGTGGAAACCCAGGTCTTTGACATCATCCAGAACTTCGGCGGTTTTGGCCGTGCCACATACATCAATGCAGCGTTCTATAATGGAGCCGATCTCCCTTTTGCCGACAACAAAGTCGCACTCCAGGGCAATCCTGCTTCTGAGATCATCTCCGCGGTTAACATAACCCAGATTCTGAGGGATAACATTGTTAAACAAGAAACGTCCCAGGGTAGATTCAACTATGCCGCTGTAGGTCTTGCCATCTGCTTCCACGCTACGTCTGATACGTATTTTCTGCTGGAGAATGATCTGCTTGTTCTCATAGGCCATGACGGCTTCATCAATGCTGGAGAAGACTCTCAGAGGAGCATCATTTGCATCAGCAGGGTTGTCACGTTCCAGAGTCAGGTAATAGCAGCCGAGAACTATGTCCTGGGTCGGCACTGTTACGGGTTTACCGTCCTGTGGTTTCAGGAGGTTATTGGTTGACAACATGAGGAAACGGGCTTCTGCCTGAGCCTCAGTTGACAAGGGTACGTGGACTGCCATCTGGTCGCCGTCAAAGTCGGCATTAAAGGCTGTACAGACTAAAGGATGCAATTTAATGGCGCGGCCTTCAACCAGAACCGGCTCGAAAGCCTGAATTCCCAGTCTGTGCAAGGTTGGTGCGCGGTTCAGCAGAACCGGATGGTCCTGTATTACTTCGTCCAAAGTATCCCAGACAATGTCTCCGCCGCGTTCGACCAGTCGGCGCGCTGATTTAATATTCTGCGCATAGTCATGTTTAACCAGTTCGCGCATGACGAAAGGCTTAAACAGTTCCAGAGCCATCTCTTTCGGCAAACCGCACTGGTGCAGTTTGAGCTCCGGACCGACAACGATTACTGAACGTCCTGAGTAGTCTACACGTTTACCCAGTAAGTTCTGGCGCAAACGTCCCTGTTTGCCTTTCAGCAGGTCGGATAAAGACTTCAGCGGACGGTTTCCCGCCCCGGTTACGGCGCGGCCGCGACGACCGTTGTCGATTAAGGCATCGACAGCTTCCTGCAGCATGCGCTTTTCGTTGCGAACAATAATGTTCGGAGCGCCCAGTTGCAAGAGCTTGTTCAAACGGTTGTTGCGGTTAATTACACGGCGGTAGAGGTCGTTCAGGTCTGAGGTTGCAAAACGTCCGCCATCCAGCTGTACCATGGGGCGCAGTTCGGGAGGCAGGACCGGCAACACTTCCATAACCATGTCCTGGGGGCGATTGTCAGACTGCTGGAAAGACTCTACAACTTCCAGACGCTTAATGATGCGCTGTTCTTTCTGGCCGCGGGCAGTTGTCAGATCTTCATGCAACTGATCCGCCAGTACATCTATGTCAATTTCTGCCAGCAAATCACGGATGGCTTCTGCACCCATTTTTGCAACAAAAGAGTTGCGCCCGTATTCGGACAGGGCGGTGCGATAATCGCGCTCATTGATAATCTGCATTTTTGCAAAGTTTGTTTCTTTCGGGTCGATCACGATATAAGCCGCAAAATAGAGAATCTTCTCCAGATTGCGCGGCGACATATCGAGCAGGAGACCCATGCGGCTCGGAATACCCCGGAAATACCAAATATGAGAGACCGGAGCAGCCAAACGAATGTGTCCCATCCGCTCGCGTCTTACTTTGGACCGGGTTACTTCTACACCGCACTTGTCGCAGACTATGCCACGATATCTGATCTTTTTATACTTACCGCAATAACATTCCCAGTCCTTGGTCGGACCGAAAATCTTTTCACAAAAGAGACCGTCGGCCTCCGGTTTGAGCGTTCTATAGTTAATGGTTTCCGGCTTTTTAACTTCACCGTGCGACCATTCTAAAATCTTTTCAGGAGACGCCAGGCCGATCCCGATTGCTTCGATATGATTCAAATCTGCCATTATTTACTCCCTATCTTATTCGTCAAAATCTTCCGCGCCGAACAGGTCATCTTCATCGAGAAGATCGTCTTCATCGGGGTTATACTCCGGATCATCAGCTTCCGGCTCTTCGATCTCACCCTCATCGGTAAGGCTTCCGGCCGAGAATCCTGCATCACGCAGTCTCTGGTCGCTCTCCCTGTACCGGCCTCTTTCTTCGAATTCGGACAAAGCTTCTATCTCTACAAGGGTTTCGTCGTCATCTTCCTCAGAAGCATCAGGCAGGTAAACCTCCTCATACTCCTCGCTGAGAACACGGGCATCAAGAGCCAGTGACTGCAGCTCCTTAACCAAAACCTTAAAGGCTTCCGGAACGCCGGGCTCAGGTACGTTTTCACCCTTGACGATGGCTTCATAGGTCTTTGTTCGACCCTGAACGTCGTCGGACTTGACGGTAAGGATTTCCTGCAGGGTGTATGCAGCACCATATGCTTCAAGTGCCCATACCTCCATCTCACCAAAGCGCTGACCGCCAAACTGAGCTTTACCGCCCAGAGGCTGCTGGGTAACCAGTGAGTAAGGTCCGATGGAACGAGCATGAATCTTGTCGTCAACCAGGTGGAGCAGTTTAAGGTAGTACATGATACCTACCGTTACCGGGTTCTCAAAAGCTTCACCGGTACGGCCGTCATAGAGGATGGTCTTGCCGTTTTCGGCAATTTGCATATCCTTAAAAGCCTCTACTACATCAGCCTCGCCGGCTCCGTCAAAGACCGGAGTTGCGACTTTAACGCCCTTCTTATGTGCGGCCAGGCCGAGGTGAACCTCAAGCAGCTGACCGACGTTCATACGTGAAGGAACGCCAAGTGGATTCAATACGATATCCAGAGGTGTACCGTCAGGCATGAAGGGCATGTCTTCTTCCGGCAGGATGAGTGAAACAACACCCTTGTTGCCGTGTCTGCCCGCCATTTTGTCGCCGACGGAAATCTTGCGCTTCTGAGCGATATATACGCGAACCAGTTTGTTGACTCCATGTCTGAGCTGGTCGTCCTGTTCGCGGGTAAAGGTCTTAATGTCTACAATGACGCCGGACTCACCGTGCGGTACACGTACAGATGTGTCTCTGATTTCACGGACTTTTTCACCGAAAATAGCGCGATAAAGTCTTTCTTCAGGTGTCAGCTCGGTTTCACCCTTGGGTGTAACCTTACCGACAATGATGTCGCCTGCATGAACTTCTGCACCGATACGGACCACACCGTCTTCGTCAAGATCCTTCAGGGCATCGTCACCGACGTTGGGAATTTCACGGGTGATCTCTTCCGGACCAAGCTTGGTATCACGGGCTTCGCACTCATATTCAGTTATGTGAATCGACGTATAAACATCATCACGCACCAGGCGCTCACTGATAAGGACGGCGTCCTCAAAGTTGTAGCCTTCCCAGGGCATGAAGCCGATCAGTGCGTTGCGACCCAAAGCCATCTCACCCTGATCAGTTGAAGGACCGTCAGCGATAATTTCGCCGGCCTTTACAGCATCTCCCTGTTTAACCAGAGGACGCTGATTGATGCAGGTGCCCTGGTTGGAGCGGCGGTATTTTGAGAGATGATACTCATCACGGCTCAGGTCTTCTTTTTCCACTTCAATGTAGTCAGCTCTTACTCTCTTGACTACGCCGTCATTTTTGGCAACTACACAGACACCCGAATCCTTGGCGGCACGGTGTTCCATACCTGTACCGATAACCGGGGATTCCGATTTAATCAGCGGAACTGCCTGGCGTTGCATGTTCGAACCCATCAGGGCTCTGTTGGCATCGTCGTTGCCCAGGAAAGGAATCAGGGAAGTGGCCACTGAAACTAATTGTTTCGGTGACACGTCCATCAGATCGACCTGGTCAGGATCAAGTTCGAGGAACTCATCCAGATAACGACAGGAAATCTTCTTATTAATGAAATGACCATCAGCATCGAGAGGTTCGTTCGCCTGAGCGATGTTGAAGTAATCCTCTTCGTCCGCGGTCATATAGCGGTATTGGTCTGTAACCACACCGTTTTCCTTGTCATAGAGACGGTAGGGTGTTTCCAAAAAGCCGAAGCGGTTTACACGCGCGTAGGTAGCCAGGGAGTTGATCAGGCCGATGTTCGGTCCTTCAGGAGTTTCGATCGGGCACATTCTGCCATAGTGGGAAGGATGTACGTCACGAACTTCAAAGTTGGCGCGCTCACGCGACAGGCCTCCGGGGCCCAGGGCTGAAAGACGACGTTTGTGCGTCAACTCGGCCAGTGGGTTGGGCTGGTCCATGAACTGAGACAGCTGGCTGGAGCTGAAGAACTCTTTGATCGCAGCTGAAACAGGCCTGGTATTCACAATATCCTTGGGTGTGGCCTGCGATATGTCCGGGATCGTCTGCATGCGTTCACGGACAACACGTTCCATACGGGAAAAACCGATACGCATCTGGTTCTGCAGGAGTTCCCCTACTGAACGAATGCGGCGGTTGCCGAGATGGTCGATGTCGTCAGGCTCGCCTACACCGTACTCCAAGCCGATGAAGTAGCTGCAGGAGGCTAAAATATCATCCACGGTCAGGTGGCGGGGAATCAATTCTGATTTATTGTCGCGAAGCAGCTGACGCAAAGCTTCCACTTTGTCATCTTCTTCACGTGCCTGAGCCACGATATCCCGCAATACCGGGGTATAGAAATACTCGTTATAGCCAAGCTTTTCAAAATCAAGCTCGGCCAGTTCTTCCTGAGTGAAATAACGGCTGAGGAATTGCTCTAACCTGACAGTGTTGTTGCCGACTACGCGCAGCATGTCATCATACTGAATGACACTTTCGCCCATCTTGTGAATAGGATAAATATCAACGCTGTTGATACCTGCGTTTTGAATGGCCATAGCCATTTCACGCGTAATAATATCGCCTTCGAGAGCCAGAATTTCACCGTCTTCACTGAGAATGTCAGTAGCAGCACGATGTCCTTCCAGACGTCTGGACAGGGATAGTTTTCTATTAACTTTAAAGACACCAACATGAGCCAGGTCATAGCGGTTGTCCTGGAAAAACAGGTTCTGCAGCAAGTTCTTGGCGCCTTCGCGGGTATAGACTTCTCCGGCGCGCAGTTTACGGAACATTTCCTGGTATCCGTCATCAACGCTCTTGCAGCCGTCTTTTGCCATTGTATTCATGAGCGCTTCTTCTTCGCCCAGAACCGATATGATTTCTTCATCTGTACCGAGGCCCAGTGCACGCAGCAAAATTGACAGATGGAATTTGCGGGCGCGGTCTACGCGGACCCAGAGCAAACCCTTGGCATCTGTTTCAAATTCAAGCCATGCACCCCGGTTAGGAATAATTTGTCCTGTATAAATGGTGTTGTCGTTCTTGTCACGTTCAATGCCATAGTACACACCCGGAGAGCGCACCAACTGACTGATTACCACTCTCTCAGCTCCATTGATAATGAAGCTGCCGGTATCAGTCATAATCGGGAATTCCCCGATGTACACATCCTGGTCTTTAATAGTGTCACTGGCTTTGTCGTGAAGCCTGACTTTTACGTAAAGTTTCGATGCGAAGTTCGCATCCTTTTCTCTGCATTCCTCTAAGGAATGAGTTGGGTTGTTGACGTCAAATTCTTTGTCTATGAACGAGAGTTCGATATCACCTGAAAAGTCAGTAATTGGTGATGCCTCTTCCAGGACTTCCATAAGCCCTTCTTCAAGGAACCAATTGTAACTGCTCAATTGAATATCTAATAGGTTTGGGATATCGAGAATCTCGTCAATCTTAGAATAAGACACTCTCTGAACACGTCCATATTGAACGGACTTTGGCATCAGTGGTCACCTCACACGATTGTACCGGTCATCCCATAGAGAAACCGTCGCGGACCGGTCTTGACGGCATCTCTCTACATGTTATAATCGACCTATCACAGCGTCTGTTTTCAGAGCGCTTGATTGCGCGACAAAAGCCGCACGGGTCTATTGACACATTTAATAAGTTTATCCCATTACTGCGACTCCGTCAATTATTTTTACAAGTTTGTATAGAAAGTAGTTAATCTGCGATGAAGAACCGTAATTTACGTTTCTTAGTAACAATTTTGATTGTTCGTATGACAACTGCTTTCATGAAACTGATCGGATTAAAGGCAACACACTTCCCGGGCCAGTTGGCTAAGCGTCTCTGTCCCGACTTCCTTTCCCGCATAGAAAAACCGGAAACAATCATCGGAATTACCGGCACTAACGGCAAGACCACCATATCGAATTTAGTAGCTGATATGGCTGATCATTTTGGGCTGGATTTTGCCCATAACGCCTATGGCAGCAATATTGAAGAAGGCATTATCACCACCCTGATTGAAGCCGGAACATTTTTCGGTAAACAAAGAAAGAAACTCGCCTTTCTGGAAATAGATGAGCGCCTGACCCGGGTAATCTTTCCCGATATAAGCCCCGACTATCTCTTAGTGAGCAATCTATTTCGTGAATCCTATCTCAGAAATGCCCACGCTGAATTTATTTACGGTGTTTTAAGGGAAAACATACCTGCCGGGACCAAGCTGATTCTGAACGCGGATGACATGTTATCTTACAATCTGGCTGAAGGCCATGAAGCTGTAAGTTTTTCTATCGCCAGACTGGCCGGCGAACCGCAATTTACCAGGAATTTAATACGCGATGTTGTCCTCTGCCCCAGCTGTCATCAGCCTCTGGAGGATGAATTCATCCGCTATCATCACATAGGTCGTGCCCACTGCAACAATTGCTCCTGGCGAAACGGTCCGGCTGATTATGAGCTGACTTTCTTAAAGAAGCAGGATGCTCCTGAAAAAGAAATCAACGCCAATGAAATGGACGTAGCCGACGAACTGGCGGTTTCATCGCTGTGCTGGCAAACCGGCCCCGGAGAAGAGCTTTTCCCTTTTGCAGGAGAAAACATGCTGGATCTATACAATTCTCTGGCAGCAATTACTCTTTACTCAGAACTGGGATACACTCCTGAATCCATTGCAGGTGCGCTGGCCGGAGTCGCTATCGGGAAATCCCGTAAGGAAATAGTGAAAATCGGACCTCACACTGTTTATCGCATGCTGGCCAAGGGCAAAAATCCGATCGCAGTGACACGTGTTCTGGATGCCTTGATGAAGCGTCCGGGTGATAAGTATGTTGTTCTTCTGGTAGATACCAGCGTCAAGGAAATGAGTTCTGAAGACAATGTAGCCTGGATCTTTGATGCTGACCTTGATTTGCTGGCAGCTGACGAAGTGAAGCAGATAGTCGTAGCCGGCATGCGGTCTGAAGATATCCGCCTGGCCTTGCTTTTTGCCGGAGTAGCCGACGAAAAAATCGTCAGCTGCCGTGATAAGGAAAAAAGTGCGGACTTGCTCCGGACCGGGGAAAAAGAAGCGACAATAGCTATTCTCTACGAGCTGTACTCAGAAAGCATCTCGCGAAAGCTTGTGAAAAAGCTGCAGCAACGATGGGATGGTAAATAAGACATGCGTATTGAAATCATCTATCCGGAAATTGCCAACCTTCTGGGCGAACATGGCAGCCAGCAACTGCTGCAAAGAACATTTGCAGATGAGGAAATAATCTGCACGAAATTTCCTGACCTGCCTCAATTTTTCACAAGTAAGATTGACTTCATTTATATGGGAGCGATGACTGAAAGTACCCAGGCCCTGGTTTTGGATCTCTGGAGGCCCTATGCCGGAGACTTCAGACAAAAGATTGACAACGGACTGGTCGGCTTTTTTGCAGGTAATGCCCTGGACCTGCTGGGGAGAAATATTGTTTATGAAGAGGCGGATACGATTCAAGCCCTGGGCCTTTATCCCTTTGACACTCTCTGCAAGCGCTTCGACCGCAAGAACGAGATCGTCCGGGGTAAGTTCCATGAGTTTGAGGTCATGGGCTACCGTTCGCAGTTTACCACTCACACAGGTGACAGTTCTGCCTTTCCCTTTATTGAAGTCATAAATGGCAGCGGTATGAATCCGGCGGTGAAAACCGAAGGTGTCGCAGACAGAAACTTTTTTGCCACAAGTCTGAACGGGCCTTTTTTGATACTCAATCCCGAATTCACGAAATGGCTGTTCGGCCTTTTCGGCTACAGGGGAGAGCTGCCTTTTGAGGCAGATCTGCTGGCTGCTGCCGACCTGCGTCGTGAGGATCTCAGCCGCCGTTTTGATAAGAAAAAAGCTCGGAAATAAATTTGTTTTTGCTCATGCAAAAGGCCGGTATCGCTCTGATCCCGGCCTTTTAAAACTAAATCAATAAATTCGGAGCTTTATTTAATCGTCGCTTGGAGTAGTTGCAACTGCTGCGGGGTCTCCGGCGAAGAGTGACTTGAAGAATGCTTTTCTACCGACAAAACCCATACCAAAACTATGGCGTTCAAATTCAACACCATCAATCAGGCTTTGTGACAGATTATTGATCTTTTCCGTTTTGGCCAAAGCTTCTACACGATGGTCGATACTCTTAACATCACCTAAACCGACAAAATACATGATGTGGTAGCCATAATCGGTTTCAACAATTCCGGTATCTCCGGTCTTGCGTGACTCATCCAGGCTCCAGTCCTGGAAAGCTTCAACCATCATGCCGTAAGGTACATTTTCATATAAGCCACCATTATCAATGCTACCCGTGTCACTGGTGTATGTCTCAGCCAATTCGGCGAAAGCTTCTTCCGTTTTGGCACCGGCTTCAAATTCTGCCAGGATTTCTTCAGCTCGGGCCTTGATTTGCTCGTTGGAAACAGGATCACCATCTGATCCGGTAACGGCCGAGGCGTCAATCAGGATGTGGCGTACGCTGTAAACATAAACATCTTCAAAGTCAGCGCTGTGAAAAACCAGGGCGGTAACTGTTTTTGTGCTCTCTATCACCGTGGTGTCACCGGCTTCACGCTCTTCATCGGTCAGCCAGCTCTTTTGGTTGCTGGTGAGACGGCTCCCCTGCATCAGATAATCCAGATCTTCCGGCTGGTCCTTGAGTTTGTCAAGTTTGTCCTCATCAGTTTCAAATTCAGCCATAGCTTCAGCGAAACTCATTTCGCCTTTTTCATAGAGCTCGAGTGCGGCGGCGGCGTCTTCAGACAATTCCTGCAAAGCTGCTTCCAGCTCATCTTCAGTCAGCTCTTCCTCATCGTCGGTTGCCGGCAAGGAGAAGGTATAGGAAGAATATGAGTATATTTTGAGGTCAGCAGCATTCTCTTCCTTGTACTCTTCAATCTCAGCTGCAGTAACCTCAGTCGTGTCTGCCAGATGCTGGTTATATTCCTGTAACATCAAAGACTGGCGCACAAACTTCATATAATGTGAAGAAGACACGCCCGGACCGAAATATGATTCCAGCAGCCTACCGACTCCGACGCCTTGACTCTGGGCACCCTGTGCCATATCCACTTCAAAATCTCTGACTGTTTTATCAATTTCTGCCAGTTTCTCTTCAGATAAGACGAAGCTGTCATCATTATTCATGGCCAAAACCATGGCATAGGTCGGAGCCATCTGTTCCAGGGTTAAGTCGATCAGATCATCCCTCAAGGTGCGGTCTCCTGATGTAGTACGTTCAAGCATTTCCTGCATCTCATCGGTAAAGGCATAACCCAGCTGTGCCTGCATACTGATGTTACCTAACTCAACGTTCAGATCAGCAGGACTCATGGTCATGCTGGCTCCCGTAACTTCAGAGTTTCTGATCGTAATTGCTGTCAGGCTTTTTTGCAAAACACCAAAACGGGCGACCGCCCATACAGCAGCGACAAGAATCAGGGCTACGACAATGACGATGGAGGCAATACGTCCGACAATGCTCTTGGAGCTGATCTTCTTCTTTCTGCCGTCGCTGTCCTTTAGATTTGCCAGGCGCTGCTTGCGCTCAGCACGATCTATTTCAGCCTTCCATTCGCTTTGCTCATTTGTTTTCTTGGCCATAAAGTTACCTTCCTATATAAAAAAACTCACTCAGACACCGGTCAAAGTGACCTGCTTTTAAGCTACAAACAAGAGTGTACCACAAATGTGATAAAAATCGATCAAAACATGGTCAAATCAGTGACAATGAACGGGGAAGGTCCATGGCCTCTTCAATCCAGAGATCAGGCTCCAAAGCCCTCAGCTCTTCCTTGTCCATACTGGTCCAGTCGACAACCGCACTGCGGCAACCTGCTGCATGGGCGCTTTTCACATCGTGCACACTGTCGCCGACATACAAAATCCGGGACATATCACTTATTGACATGCGTTCTGCCGCCGCCAGCAAAGGTTCCGGCCCGGGCTTATGTCCTGTGGAATCCTCCTGTGAGAGGAGAATTTCAAAATAATCCGCTAAGCCGTGCACCCGCATACAGTCTTCCAATCCTTCACGGAAGCGCGAGGTTACAAGGCCAAGTTGGAAGTTCATCCGCTTGAGCTCTTCCAACATGGCTACTACACCTACATATATGCCGGTATGTGTATCAGTCTTGCCTTCACACCAGATCCGATATGTGTCTACCATCTTCAGCGGATCTTCCATGCCGGGATAGGCTTCCTGCAATGGTTTACCGATTTGTGAAAGGATCATCTCCCGTGGGGGGACAGATCCGGTATATTCTTTCCAGGTATGTTCGTGTCCTGCTACTATAAGTCCTATTGAATCAACCAGGGTGCCATCCATATCGAAGAGCACAGCTTCAACTTCAATTTTCTTCATCTTTTCCGTCATTAATATCTCCATCGGTTTCTATGGTTAAACGCAGCTGTTCGATACGATTGTCAGCCACGGATAATACCGTAAATCTCAAATTCTTGTAGACTACGTCTACCTTTTCATCCTCTTCCGGAATACGGTCCAGAAGGTCGATAACAAATCCTGAAACAGTATCATAAGCGTCATCCGGAAGTTCCAGTCCGAGTTCTTCCGACAAAGTCTCCAGGGGGCAGGAGCCGGAAATGAGCCAACTGTTGTTGCTTTGTTCCTGCAAGAGCTGCTCTTCTTCATCGTACTCGTCTTCTATATCGCCGAGAATCTCTTCGATCAGGTCTTCCATGGTGACTATTCCTGCGGTACCGCCATACTCATCAATTACTATGGCCAGCTGGACGTGTTGTCCCTGCATCTCAAAAAATAAGTCCCGGACTACCCGTGTTTCAGGAGTGAATATCGGCTGCCTCATTTCAGCTGCCAGTGAAAAGTCACGCTTGAGCTCTTCGTCGCCCAATAAAGGCAATAAATCTTTCACATGCAGGACACCGACAATCTTGTCGATAGTATCCTCATAAATCGGAACCCGGGTATATTTTTCTTCCTTAATCACCTCCAGAGTTTCCTCAAAGGAAGCGTCCAGCGGCAGGGCCACAATATCTGTCCGGTGTGTCATAACGTCGACTGCGCAGATATCATCAAAACGGAAGATATTACGGATCAGTTCATGATCCTTTGCTTCTTCATCCCATGAGCTTTCATCTGAATCGAGCATCTTGAAATACTCTTCAACCTGCATTATTGCATTATCATCTTCCGATTTTCCGGTAAAAAGTCTTGATAAAAACTCAACCAGTAGGTTGATCAGACGTTCCAGCGGACGCAGGACAAGCAGTAAAGGCTTGAAAAAGATCAGGCTGAATCGCAGAAAACCGATTCTTGCCTTAGAATCATTGTCGCTTCGCCGCACCAGACGGGCCGGCAAATTTTCGCCCAGAAGAGCATAGAGGAAGAAGGCGACAAGGCTGTAGCCGATGTAAATAAGAGCATACAGCCAGCCCTCCAAAGCTGAAGGCATCAGGAATAGCGGTGCAAAAAAGCCCATTGTCCATACAAAATATAAAAAGACAAACAATATTCGTAGAAGATGCAGCTCGCGCAGTAAAATCTCCATTGAGTCGTTCCTGCAAATTTTCTGCAAAGATTTGGGCAAGTCGGTTTCCTGATCGGAAGACTGTCTGAAAGCTGAGCTGCGGTTGAACTCGAGCAAGGCCATATCATAAGCCTTTGATATGGCACTCATGAGCAATAATAAGATGGTCAGAAGTGATGCACCTAAGCTGTTGAAGCTACTCAAGACCGCGCTCGCAGGGTGAGGGTCCATTATCGTTTTCTCCCGGGTGTAGGTAGAGCTCAGAGCTCAATACTGTAAGGAGCGCGGACCGGACCTGCCGGTATGCGCTCCTCTTGAGTATAGCAAAATAAGCAATATTAATTACTCGGTTTTATTCTTCTTCGCTGGCTGCCGCAACTATCTTTTCAGAGATATTCTGCGGAACCGGTTCGTAACGGGCCATTTCTCTGGTGAAATAACCGCGACCCTGGGTCATGGACTTAAGGTCTGTAGCATATTTAGCGATTTCTGCTGCCGGAACTTCTGCCTCAACTACCTGGAAACCGGGGACAGTATCGGGATTAATACCGAGAATGCTGCCACGACGTTTGCTCAGGTCGCCCATAATATCACCCAGGAAATCATCCGGGATATGGACTGACAGGGAGTAGATGGGCTCAAGAAGGATCGGTTTTGCCTGAGGCATACCATTGCGGTAGGCCAGACGTGCTGCCAGTTTAAAGGACATTTCGTTTGAGTCGACGTCATGGTAGGAACCATCTACCAGAGTAGCTCTCAGATTCACTACCGGATAACCGGCCAGAGGTCCTTCGTCGATCGCTTCACGCAGACCCTTTTCAACAGCCGGGAAATAGTTCTTCGGAACTGAACCGCCGAAAATCTTTTCCTGGAAATCTAGATCCAAATCATCACCGGGTTCAAACTCAATCCACACGTCACCAAACTGTCCATGTCCACCGGTTTGCTTCTTATGGCGGCCCTGAACTTTGACCTTCTGGGTGATTGTCTCACGATAAGCTACGCGAGGCTCTGTCAGACGGGCTTCAACGCCGAACTTTCCTTTAAGCTTGGCTGTCAGAACATCGAGCTGAACTTCGCCCAGTCCGGAAAGCAGGAATTGATGGGTCTCGGGATTATTCTCTATCTCAAAAACGATATCTTCATCTTTCAGCCTGACCAAGCCCTGCATGATCTTGTCATCTTCGCCCTCGTTTACGGCTGATATAGCTAAAGTCAGACTCGGAGTCGGCATTTCCGGCGCTTCGATCTTCAAAGGATTATCGCGGTCTGTGAGTGTATCCAAAGTGCTGGTGTCATTCAATTTTGTTGTGGCTCCGATGTCACCGGCAATTACAGTATCAACTGAAATCTGCTTTTTACCGCACATGCTGTAAAGACCGTTGATGCGTTCATCAGTTTCCTTATTGACGTTATAGACTGAACCGGAATCTTTAAAGACACCGGAATAAACACGGAAAAGGGAGATTTTACCGACAAAGGGGTCGACTATTGTTTTGAAAACCAGGGCTGCCAGAGGACCGTCCTGATCGGTCTTGATCTGGAAGCTCTCGCCACTGCGGTTGACCGCTGTCATGGCGTGTCCGTCTTCAGGTGTGGGGAAGAAACGAATCATCAGGTCCAAGATGTGGGAAACGCCCCAATTGGCATTGGCGGATCCGGCGAAAACAGGATAGAGGGAGGCTTGTGAAATCGCTTGACGCAAACCGCGCTCTTCTTCTGCAGGAGTGAAGGCTTCACCTTCGAAATATTTCTCCATCAGCTCTTCGTCGCTTTCAGCGATCTGTTCGACCAGCTGCTCATGATAGTTCTCAGCTAATTCCTGAAGATCTGAAGACATTTCGGTCGGCTTCATTTCACCTTTATTGCCGGTGAAGCTGTATGCCTTCATTGAAACAACATCAACCAATCCGGTCATTGTTTCGCCATCCATGATAGGAAGGGTCATGGGGATTACGAGATGGCCATAGGCTTCTCTCAAGGCTTCAAGCGTAGCTTCGAAATCTGAGTTGGGCTCATCCATACGGTTGATGAAAAAAGAGATGGGCATCTTCTCATCACCGGCTATACGTACTGCTTTTTCCACACCGACAGCAACACCGTCTTTGGCTGACATCACGATCAGTACTGCATCGCCCACATCCATACCCAGCATTTGTTCTCCAAGGAAATCAAAGTCACCGGGTGTATCGATCAGATTTATTTTATTCTTTTTCCACTCAAAGGCAGCCAGGCTGGTGTTGATGGAAATACCGCGACGGATCTCTTCAGCGTCAAAGTCACTAACCGTATTGCCTTCGTTGCTCTTCCCCAGACGGTTGACGACTCCTGCGTTAAATAATGCGGCTTCGACAAAAGCGGTTTTGCCGGCGCCGCCATGCCCCATGACGGTAATATTACGTATATTCTCTCTTGTGAATTTCATTAAAAATCTCCCTTGAATTTATTGTTTCTCAGCTATTATACAATGACTGTCCCTGACTGACAAGAAGACTCAGCGCCCACAGCTTAGGGCGTATACGGTTTTAGTCTGGCTGTAAAATGCCGCAGAACTTTTGCCTGTTCGACCACTTCAAAACCCTGGAATTCTTCACTGCGTTTCATTACGTCAGCCAGCTTCTCAGCTACATAATCAAGATGTGACTGTGTATATGTCCGGCGGGGTATGCAAAAACGTGACAGTTCGAGAGCTGCTTCCAATTGCTCCCCAGTTTGCGGGTCCAAATCCAGGATAAAAGATCCGATATCACAGCCACGGATACCGCCTTCAAGATAAAGCGCTACGCAGAGGGTATGGGCCGGGAAGTGATAATAGGGAATATGCGGCATTGCTTTTTTCGCATCAACAAAGATGGCATGGCCGCCAGTCGGATACTGAATCGGCACACCCAGTTCCAGGCAGCGGTCTCCCAGATACTGCGTCTGTCCGATATAGGAACGCAGGAAAATCTCATCAAGTCCTTCAGCCAGTCCTACAGCCATGGCTCCCAGGTCTCTGCCGGTCAAGCCACCGTAGGTCAGGAAACCCTCGTAAGGGACAACTCGTGCTTTGATGCCTTTGATCAGATCGGCATCTTCTCTTACGCCCACCAGGCCGCCCATATTGACTATGCCGTCTTTTTTAGCGGAAAAAGTGAAGGCGTCTCCTTCAGCAAACATGTCACGCACGATATCTTTAATCGGCCGGTCTTCCTGGCCTGTTTCACGTTCTTTGATGAAAAAGGCGTTCTCTGCATAACGGGCAGCATCTATGACCAGTGGAATTTTATGTTCGCGGGCAATAGCTCCCGTCTCCCGAATATTGGCCAGGGAGACAGGCTGTCCTCCGGCTGAGTTGTTGGTAATGGTCATGACGATGCAGCCGATTTTTTCCGCACCATATTCAGCAATCAGTTCCCGGAGTCTGGCGATATCCATGTTGCCCTTAAAAGGAGCGTAGTTCTCTGTATCTGCTGCTTCAGGAGAGACGCAGTTGACAACTTTGGCACCGGTCAGGAGTACATGGCCCGATGTAGTATCGAAGTGAAAATTCGAGATAGAAATCATGCCTTCTTTCAGCAAGAGGGGGAAGAGCATATTCTCCGCAGCCCGCCCCTGGTGGACCGGCTGTATATACTGATAATTGAATATGTCATGTGCCACTTCCATCAACTGCTCGTAGCTGCGGGACCCGGCATAACTCTCATCTCCCATCATAACAGCCGCCCACTGCCGGTCGCTCATGGCATTGGTGCCGCTGTCAGTCAGCATGTCGATATAGACATCCGAAGAAGCCAGGCTGAACATGTTGTAATCAGCCGTCTTGATTGCCTCTTCCCGTTCCTCGTAACTTGTCTGTCTGATTGCCTCAACCATCTTGATCCGGTATGGTTCCGGAATGTACTTTGCCATATTTTCCCCTCTTTTCATCTGTTTGATTTGTTTTTTTTGTGATTTTTTAAATATTTTCTTTTATAAAAGCTAAAATATCCAGATCAACTTCTTCATGGTTAGTCTCATTCAGTAATTCATGCCTGGCACCGGGATATTCCTTGACAGTTACATTTGTCATTCCCAGACTTTCATACTGGGCGGACAAGGCTCTGACCGCCTTTCCCATTTCGCCTACGGGATCATCACTGCCGCTTACTATCAGTATCGGCAGGTCGCGTCGCATCTGCTTAAGGTTGTCCTCGTCATAAAGAGTCAGTATGCCGTCAAACATGTCTCTATAAGCACGTGTCGTAAACATAAAGCTGGTGCGGGGCTCAATTACATATTGTTCACTGATAGCTGAATCCCGGCTCAGCCATTCAACACCGGTCTTGTCTTCCTCTTTGAAAGTCTTGTTGTTTACTCCCAGGACCATCTTCCTGATAAATGGGCTGCGATAACGGGAACCACGGAATTTTCCCACAAGAGTAGCCAGGGAACGACCGGCACGCACAGCAGCTTTTGCCTGCATACCCGTACCCATAATAATGGCACCGGTTAAATCTTCATCGGGGAAACGGTAAAGGAACTGCCTCAGATAAAAGGAGCCCATGGAGTGGCCGAGAATAAAGTAAGGCAGGTCTGGATACAGGCCTCGGGTGTCTTTATAGACTTTGTAAAGATCCTGCAGGACCAGTTCATTGCCGTTTTCTTCAGCGAAAAAACCCCAATCGTCAGTACTTTCAACTGAATCACCATGACCCAGGTGGTCATGGCCTACAACGAGGATTCCCGCTTCTGTCATGAAACGGGCAAAGCGGTCATAGCGTTCAATGTACTCCACCATTCCGTGGGAGATCTGCAGGACAGCCCACGGTTTTTCTTCAGGCAGCCAGCTCACTACATTGAGTTTGGTCTTACTGTCATTAGAAAGAATTTGCTTAACTTCACTTTTCATATTTTTATCCTCTTCTTTCCGCAACTTCAAGTAGAATATCTACGGCACTTTGGCGGTCCTCTGTTTGCATCAGCCGGTCACGGAAGTCCGCAGCATTGCGGACACCGCGCACATAGTAGGCAAATTGTGATCGCATTTCACGGCAGGCCGCCTCTTCTCCCAGAAGTTCAATCATGCCGTCCAGGTGATTCAGAACTGCTTTGAGCCAGCGTTCACTGCTGATCTCCGGTGGTAGACCCTCGCTTTTCATACCCTCCCGTATTTGTTCAAAGACGAAAGGATTGCCCATGGCTGCTCGGCCTATCTGGTAGGCATCAAGTCTGACCAGTTCCTGCAAGCGGCGAATATCCGCTGCGGTCTTGATATCGCCATTACCACAAAGAGGGAGACTGCACTCTTCGCGAACAGCAGCAAAGATCTCCCAATCAGCCTTTCCGCTGTAAAACTGGTCCCGGCTGCGGGCGTGTACAGTAATACCGGCAACGCCCTCGCTTTCCAGACGTCCTGCCAGAGAGGGAGCGTTAATCTCCCGTGCATCCCAACCGCTGCGCATCTTAACGGTAACTAATTTATTAAATTTCGCTGCAGCTTCCACTGCAGCCGCAGCTATGGCGCAGGCCAGATCGGGCTTAAGCATCAGGGCAGCTCCTGCTCCGGTCCCGCAGACCTTCTTAACCGGACATCCCATATTTATGTCGATCCAATCGGTCTGGCTGTAAACCGGATGGGCCAGCAAAATCTCTATAGCTGTCGAAAAATCTGCAGGATCATGGCCGAATAATTGAATAGCGTAAAGCCTTTCTCGAGGGTCCGGGAAAAGGTAGCGCGACACTTTCTCCATGTGTGGATTATATACAATTCCACGCGCACTAACCAGTTCGCTTATGGTGAATGTGGCCGACAACTCGCTGACCAAACCCCGAAAGGGTGGCGTACTGGTTCCGGCCATCGGAGCCAGGCCCAGGATCAGCCCGTCTTCTGCTCTAAACATTGACATGAAATCACCGGGCTTGCTGTTCATCGCGGCCTCCATGAAAGGGATTGTTTTTTTTAAAAAAATTAATCGAGTAAATCAAGCAATTCACTGTAATGGTTAATTATATCCATTTGTGGCCGCATTTCATCAGTAATCTCAGCCGCTGCACGTTCATAAAAACAGGAATGACCGCTGTCATACCAGACCGGGTGCATACCGACCCCCAGGGCTCCACCGACATCACAGTGGATATCGTCACCGACATACCAGCATTCTTCAGCCCTGAGACCGCTTTTTTGCAAGGCTCTGAGGAAGATCCATTTCTCAGGTTTACGTAATACCGTTTCGCTGGAAGTCACGATAAATTCAAGCTTATGATCCAGATGATTATCAATACGCGCTTTCATCGATTCACTGCTGAAGGAAATATTGGAAATAACAGCTGTACGGATGCCGCGCCGGTCCAGCTCTATCAGTGTCTCCGGGAGGCCCGGCAGGACTTCTGCGGGGCAGGCTGAAAACCAGTAGAGTTTTTCGCATTCAAGGATGGGCAGGTCACAGCTGAGGTCGAACATATCCAACAAAAAATTGAAGTAGGCTTCGAAGGAAACTTCTACTGAGTTGGTGAAGGCCCTTTTGCGTAAATCATCATAGAGCTCGTCGGATAGTTCCATCATTTTATCAATATCGACGTTTTCTTTGGGATGCAGGTGGGGTATAAAAGCTTCATAGGCGGCACGGAGGTCAAAGGTCTCCTCGTGCAGCAAAGTCTGTCCGTAATCAAAGAAAATCATACGCGGATTAATTCTTGCCATAAGTACACCTTTCTGATTATTAACACACAATTAGACACTTATCATATAAATTAACATGTTCAGCTGAAATTTGCTCTTAGAGTCGCAAATATTCACCTTTTCCCACTCCTCTGACGCTATAAAAAGACTCTTAGTGTATGATAAAATACATAAGTTCAAGAATTAACAATCATAGGGTCCTGACGGACGAAAGAGTGGATATACAGATGAAAAGAACAAAGTACTGTGGTCATTTCTCTGAGGGAGATGTAGGAAAAAAGGCTTGCGCCTGTGGCTGGGTACAAAGCAAGCGCGATATGGGAGGCGTCATTTTTATCGATCTAGTCGATCGGGAAGGTGTATTACAGATTGTTTTCAATCCTGAAAATACGGATGCCGATACTTTCGCCCTGGCCGAACGCGTTAGGAATCAATCCGTCCTGGAAGTAAGCGGCAATTTACGTCTGCGCGATCCTGAGACTGTAAACCCTAAAATTACTACAGGCACAGTTGAGCTCAGAGTTGAGGAAGCCACCATTCTTTCTGCTGCGGAAACTTTACCTTTTGTGCCTGAAGAAGCCGGCAATGTCAGAGATGATCTCAGATTGCGCTATCGTTATCTGGACCTGCGCCGTCGTGAGCTGAAAGACAATCTGCGTCTGCGTCATCGTGCCGGTGTCCTGATTCATTCTTTTATGGCGGATAAGGGCTTTATCGAGGTTGAGACTCCGGTACTCGGTAAAAGCACTCCGGAAGGTGCACGTGATTTCCTCGTGCCCAGCCGTGTTCATCCCGGCAACTTTTTTGCACTGCCGCAGTCACCTCAGATCTACAAGCAATTACTCATGGTCAGCGGCTTTGACCGCTATTACCAGATAGCCCGCTGCTTCCGCGACGAAGACCAGCGTGCCGACCGTCAGCTGGAATTCACCCAGCTCGACCTGGAAATGTCTTTTGTCGAAATGGATGACGTGCTGGAAATTCTGGAAGCACTGATGAAGCACCTGGCACGTGAACTTAAAGGCGTTGAAATCGAAGCTGCCTTCCCCCGCATGTCCTGGAAGGAAGCTATGGATAAGTACGGTTCCGACAAGCCGGACTTGCGCTTTGACTTGCCCATTATCGACATCAGCGACATCGCTGAGAAATCCGATTTTTCCATATTCCGCCAGGCTTTAAAGAGCGGCGGCGTGGTACGCGCCATCTGCGTCCCGGGCAAAGCTGATTTCCCGCGATCTGTTATAGATGATCTGACCGATTTCGCCATTTCAGAAGGCGCCAAAGGCATGGCCTGGATAGCCTGGCGTGAAGATGGTGAGATATATTCCATCCTTGATAAATATTTCACGGAAGATCTGATGCAGGAGTTATTGGAAGCTGTCGGGGCAAAGCCCGGCGACTTCATCCTCTTCTCTGCAGACCGGCTTGATATAGTGCGGCATGTCAGCGGTGCTATCCGCCTGCACCTGGCAGACCTGCTTGACCTGCGCACACCTGGTGAACTTAACTTTTCCTTCGTTGTCGACTTTCCCATGTTTGAGTTCAGCGAAGAAGAGGGGCGTTATGTAGCCCAGCATCATCCTTTCACCATGCCGAAACTTGAAGACCTCCATTATCTGGAAACTGAACCTGAACGCATGGAATCCCAGGCCTACGACCTGGTTCTGAACGGCACTGAACTGGGTTCAGGCAGCATCAGAATACACGACAGAGACATTCAGGCACGTGTATTCCGCCAACTCGGGCTTTCAGAGGAAGATATCCGGGACCGTTTCGGCTTCTTGCTTGATGCCTTCCGTTTCGGAACACCGCCGCACGGTGGATTTGCCCTGGGTCTGGACCGCCTGATCATGTTGCTGGCGAACGCGCCCTCCCTGCGCGAGGTAATCGCCTTTCCCAAGCTGAGCAACGCTTCTGACCCCCTCACTGATGCGCCTAGTACGGTAGACCGGCAACAGCTGGACGAACTGCATATCGTTCTTGCAGCTGATGTGGTTGCCGGCAGCGAGATTTTCAGCGGCAAAAAGGATGCACCCGCAGCAAAGACCTTCAACCTGGAGCACTTGGAACAGCTGTCCAATATTATGCTGACTGAATCCGAACGGGTCGGTATGCAAACCGAGATTGAAACCCTGATCGATTTCGCAGATCAAATGGCAGACCTGGATACCAGGGCGGCAGAGCCTACCCGTTCTATGATTACGGAGCATGGGGTGTTTCAGGGAGAAGAGCGTGAGCCCTCTCTCAGCCAGGAAGATGCTCTGGCAAATGCCGCCGAGTCTGAAGACGGAGCCTTTGTAGTTCCGGCCGCAGTGGAACAGGAGCTATAAATGTTAAAAGAAAAAATGACAATCTATGAAATAGGCGCAGCTTTGCGCCGCAAAGACTTTTCTTCCCGCGAACTGACAGAATCAATTCTGGATAAATGCGCCAAGCAGGAAGATCGGATCGGCGCTTACATCACTCTGACTGAAAAGGAAGCTCTGCAGCAAGCTGACCGGGTAGACAAGCTTCTGGCCGCGGGGGCTGAGCTGCCGCTGCTGGCAGGTATTCCGCTGGCAGTCAAGGACAATATCGCCGTTAGGGGGATTCCCCTGACAGCAGGTTCAAAAATGCTGGATACTTTCCGTCCGCCATACAGCGCATTTGTCTGGGACGAACTTGTAAAAGCTCAGGCAGTCCTGGTCGGAAAAAGCAATATGGATGAATTCGGCATGGGTTTTTCCACAGAAAACTCATACTTTAAAACGACAAGAAACCCGCATGACCTGACCCGCATTCCCGGCGGCAGTTCGGGTGGGTCCGCAGCAGCTGTGGCGAGCGGTGAAGCAATCTATGCTCTTGGTACTGATACCGGCGGTTCAATCCGCCAGCCTGCTGCACATTGTGGCGTCGTCGGTCTGCGCCCCAGCTATGGCCTTGTTTCTCGCCGTGGAGTCTCCGCACTGGCTTCTTCCATGGATACGGTCGGTCCTCTGACCAGAACCGTCCGCGACAACATGATTGTCCTCTCGGCGATCACAGCCCGGGATGCCAAAGACTGCTCTTCCAGCAGACATGTTTTCAAACTTGATGAAGATCTTTTAAAGCAAGACAGTTCAGAGACCAAGCCCCTGACCGGTATCAGCATAGGCTGGCCGGAGCAGTGTTTTGATATCGAGCTGGAGGAAGACGTCAGGCGGGGTCTTGAAGCCGCTTTGAAAGTTTTCGAATCACTGGGAGCGACAATCAAAAAGCTGCAAATCAGCTCGCTGAATGCCGCCCTTTCCGCCTACTACATTCTAATGACCGCTGAAGCAGCTTCAAACCTGGGACGCTTTGATGGTGTCCATTACGGTTACCGCAGCCCCGGGGCTGAAAAGTTGGAAGACCTTTATATCAACTCCCGCTCCGAAGCTTTCGGCTATGAGGTTAAGCGTCGTATCCTGCTGGGCAACTTTGCACTTTCTGAAGAATACTACGAGGACTATTTCGTAAAGGCGCAGAGGGTCCGCACGGTTGTCATCCGCGAGTTCACAGGACTGTTGGAAGACTGTGACCTGCTTTTCATGCCTGTGACCACTTCAACGGCAGGAAAAATCGGTTCAGCTCCGAAAAATCCGGTCGATCTGTACCGCGGCGACATCTTCACAACGCCGGTATCAGTGGCCGGGCTGCCCGCACTGTCACTGCCCTGCGGCAAAGATTCACAGGGTCTGCCTATCGGCATGCAGCTGGTCGGCAGGCAATTCGATGAGGCTTTGCTCTATCGCGTCGGAGCTGCTTACGAAGACCGGCATAGCCCGGCTTTTGAACTGGCGGAGGTAAAAGCATGAGCATGAAAAACCACAAAAAGTACGAAGCTGTCATTGGCCTGGAAGTTCACGTAGAGCTCAAGACCAAATACAAAATTTTCTGTGACTGCGAGGTCACTTTCGGCGAAGAGCCCAATACTCATGTCTGCCCGGTCTGCCTGGCAATGCCCGGGACTCTTCCTGTTTTAAATCATGAGGTGGTTGAATTCGCAGTACGCGCCGGCCTGGTGACTCATTGCGAGATTTCGCATTCCTCACGCATCGACCGAAAAAACTATTTCTACCCTGACCTGGCCAAGGCCTACCAGCTGTCACAAGCTGATGAGCCGCTTTGCCTGAACGGCTATGTGGATGTAAGCACAGAAGATGGAAGATCCAGAATCCGTGTTAACCGCATACACATCGAGGAAGATGCCGGCAAACTGATTCACACCGACAAAGGCAGCTCGCTGGTTGATATGAACCGTGGCGGTGTGCCTCTGATTGAGATTGTTTCTGAGCCGGATATTCACTCGGCAGATGAAGCTGTCGCCTACCTGCGGAAATTGCGCTCTCTGGTTCGCTACACCGGCATTTCCGATGGCCGCATGAACGAAGGCTCCCTGCGCTGTGACGTCAACCTTTCTATCAGAGAAAGGGGCACAGAGCGATTGGGCACCCGGGTCGAGATGAAAAACATCAACTCTTTCAACTATGTCGCCAAGGCTATTGAAAGTGAGTTCGCCCGTCAGGTTTCCATCCTGGATGAAGGTGGAATAATCACCCAGGAAACGCGCCGCTATGATGAAAAGACTGATCAGACAACAGTCATGCGCAGCAAGGAAGATGCGGCGGACTATCGTTACTTCCCGGATCCTGATCTCTGTCGAGTCGAAGTAAGTGATGCAGAAATAGCAGAGATACGTGCCTCTATCCCTAAAATGGCTGAGGAGCGCAAAGAAGAGTATATCGAAAGATTCTCTCTCAGTGATTATGAAGCCGAGCGCCTGACTGAAGACAAGGTTGTGGCGGATTTCTTTGAAACTGCAGCTAATGAGAGCCGCTATCCCAAAGTTCTGTCAAGTCTGATCATGACAGAACTGTCTCCTCTCTTTGATGATGAGGGAGACTCTGAGTTGCCGCTTGAAGCCCTCAGCCTGGCAAAACTTGCCGACCTCCTGGGTGATGAAAAAATCAACAGCAACACCGGAAAAAAAGTCCTGCGCCTGCTATTGGAAGATGACTTTGATCCGGAAGCTTACGTCAGAGAAGAAAATCTGTTGCAGATCACGGATCGCGAAGAGCTCCTGGAGATAGTGGAAAGTGCTCTTGCAGCTAACCGGAAGGCAGTTGAAGATTACCGCAAGGGTAAGGAAACTGCGATTAAAGCAATCATCGGACGTGTGATGAAAGAAACCTCCGGCCGCGCCTACCCGCTGCTGGTTGAAGAAATGATACTTGAAAAGATCAGTGAAAATTAAATCTAAGTGAAACGGGCAGTGTAGCCACACTGCCCGCTGAATAACTGAATAACTTAGGTGCCTGGCACCATCAAAGGCCGTCTCCGGCCAGAATTTCTTCATATGTATCGTCGTTAATTGCTTTCAGCAAAGCTACAGCAAGGTCGGCTGTTTTTTCCAGGTCGTACAGTTTGGCGATACCATAAGATGTGTGTATATAACGCACGGGAACACCCAAAACAATAGTCGGAATACCCCCGCCCATTTTATGAATAATTCCGCCATTGGTGCCGCCTCCTGAACGTACGGCTTCCTGAACCGGAATTCCCTCTTTCTCCGCCAGGTCCAATGCGAAGCGCTGGAAGCCCGGATGGGTGATCATGGAGACGTCCAAATGGCGCAGCATGGGCCCTTTGCCCAGCAAAGTCTGCTGGCTGTCCGGGCTGCCGAAAGTATCATCTGCCGGAGTACCTTCGAAAACTATGGCCAGATCAGGCTCTGTCATGCGCGTCGCCACTTCCGCTCCGCGACCGCCGACTTCCTCCTGGCTGCTGAGAGCTGCGATCACATCGCAAGCCAGCTCTTCTTCCGCCAGGCTGCTTAAGGTCTCTACCAGAGCCGTGCAGCCGATGCGGCAGTCAAAAGCCTTGCCGATCAGGACGTCATTCTTTTCATCGTAAAAAAGGTCAACATCCGGCACCACAGGAGCAGCAATACGGATCTTGAATTTTTCACTTATTTCTTCAGCGGAGGTCGCTCCGACATCCAGCTGGATCGCGGTAAAGACAATCGGGCTGTTGCGTTCGGCATCGCTCATGTAATGAGGAGGTTTGCTTGTCGCCAGTGCCGGTATCCACTTCCCTTCGGAGTTGCGCACCCGAAAGCGATGTGAAGGCACATTGGAGGCCACCCAGGAACCCAGGGGCAAAATACGCAGAAGACCCTGTGGGCTCACCGATTGCACAATCAGTCCTACTTCATCCAAATGTGCATCGAGCTGCACTAAAACACGGTCGCGGCTATTTCCGGCCCGTTCCAGATAGACATTCTGCAGCGAATCGATATAGCTTTCACCATAAGGCTGCAATACCTCCAGAGCTGTTCTTGCCAGTTCGTGCTCAAAGCCCGACGGTCCGTTTGCCTCCGAAAATATGCGCAGGGTCTGCAATAATTGTTCTCTTCTTTCTGTGCCGGCCATCATCCGATCCTTCCTTTCCTCTTGGTTGATTAGCTTTATCTTAACACTGATAAGTTACTGTTTTTCTAGAGTATTGTCGTTTCAAAGACAAGTGATTGCGGGAATAGCTCTTGCAGTAAGCCGGCCTTTTTGCTCAAATCACAGTTTTCTTCATACAGGGCGAAAACTGTCGGGCCGGAACCGGTCAGGGAAGCGTAAATACTTCCTGATTGTCTCAGTGCCAGCAGGAAGTCTTCTGTTTCCGGATAAACTTCCCGCAAATAAGGGAGGAAAGAATTCTCAAGGATTCCATTGAATTCGGAATATCTCCTGCTTGAGAGTATCTTTCCATAAGCTTGCAAAATGGCCTGCAGCTCAGTTCCCGGCGATCCGGATTTATTCCTGTCTAAAGCAGCAAAGGCCTCTTTTGTCGATACATTAAAGGGAGGCTTGATCAGCAAAAGCGGAAGCTGTGGAAAGGGCTCCAACTCCGTCATGACTTCACCGATACCGCTGACGAACTGCGTTCCACCCTTGTAGCAGTAAGGAACATCCGCACCTATTTTGTGTGCCATGTAGGCCGCCGGTACAGGCTCAAACTTTCCGTCAGGGAAAAAGGCCCGCTCTAGGAGACGTATGGTTGCGGCTGCATCTGCACTGCCTCCTCCCAGACCTGCCTGATCGGGAATATTTTTTTTAATCTTCAGCTGTAGGGAATAGTCTGCCGGGTTAATCCGATGCCAGTCAAAGAAGGCCCGTGCCGCTGTGTAAGCGATATTTTTCTCATCCTGAGGCAAGCTAGGATGATCACCGGAAACACTCCAATTCGACTGTCCATCTGAGTGCAAAAAAAGTGACAGCTGATCACAAAGATCAACTGTCACCATCAGCGATTTTATATTGTGATAATTGTCAGGACGACGCTCCAGGACTTCCAAAGACAAATTTACTTTTGCCGGAGCAGCTTCTGTACCGCTAAAATTCAGCTTATCCATAAAGCCGGATTATTCGTCCTCTTCCAGGATCTCGTCCAGTTCATCCGCATTAAATGCTATTTCAACTACACCGGTGAGCACATCAACATAGCTGAAGCAAACGTGTTCGTCGTAGTTTGTGCTGACAGGGCAGCGGACTGTAAAAACATTGGGCGAGCAGCTCTCCAGGTATCCCTCATGAACCACTGTACGCCTGCGCCCCCCATTTGAACGGAGGTAAATACGGTCACCAATATGGCTGGAAAGTGTGTCTCGACAATTTAAAACATCGGTTTTTGCGATCAATAGAATCACCTCAATATTTAAAATATATTTGCACACATATGCTTGTATATGGTACTATAATTGGCTAAAATTGTCAAATTTTGTGCAACCTGCACATGGATCAGATCAAATTTTCGGCAATAGATACGCAGGTCCTAGTCAGCCGTTGAACTCAAAACCAGGGCTCCCCCAAGGACCATCTTGTCCTGATAAAATACTGCAGCCTGGCCGGGTGCGGTAAGCCGCTGTGCTTCCGCAAATCTGATCACTGCCCGGGAGCCATTATCTATTAATTCGATGGCGCAGGGAATTGCCTGTCCCTGAGAACGCAGCTGAACCAGAAGCGTGACTTGATCCTGATCTCTCAACATTTTTTCCAAAAGATCAGTAAAAACTAAATTAGCCAGAAGGATTGAACTACTTCGGCACTCAATCTCATCTCCCAAAACAATCGCGTTCCTGGCAGCATCAATGCTCAATACAGTCATACGTTTACCGAAAGACTGTCCGAGTTTCTTTCGCTGCCCCACGGTATAACGGCCAATGCCTGCATGTTGGCCGATAAGCTTTCCTTCAGTATCTAGATAGGGTCCGGGTTCACCCAGGGCATCCTGTTCGCGTAAGAAATCGATGCGGTCATCATCGGGCAAAAAGCAGATTTCCTGACTGTCGGCTTTTTGTGCCAGTTTAATACCGCGATCCTCAGCCAGAGCCCGTACTTCTGTTTTTGTCAGCTCACCCAGGGGAAAGAGAACTCTGCTGAGAATCTCCTGTGGCAAAGCATAAAGGAAGTAACTCTGGTCTTTCCGGCGGTCAGTGCCCCGTAGCAGGCTCACTTTCCGGTCTCTCCTGCGTTCATTAAAGGGAATAAGTTTACCCTCTTCATCTCCGATGGCAGCATAATGACCGGTTGCAATAAAGTCACAGCCGTATTCATCTGCCAGGCTGATCATGCTGGGGAATTTCATTATCGGATTGCATAAGACGCACGGATTCGGAGTTTCTCCCCGACGCCAGGCGTCAACAAAGGGAGTCATTACTTTTTCTTCAAATTCGGTGTGTGCTTCATGTACAAAATGTTCTATGCCCAGATCGGCAGCAAGAGATTTCGTATCCCGGATCATATTATCGCGGGTTTCTTCAGAGCGGCAGGAAAAATCAAGGGTAAGGCCAATAACTTGGAAACCTTGCTCCTGAAGCAGGACGGCGGAAACAGCACTGTCGACACCACCAGACAAACCCAGCAAAACTTTTTTATTCACGGATTCAGACATGCACAAACTTTAGCACATAAATTCTTCAGATGCTGTAATGGAAATTACTGTCGTTACAATACGAAACAGGCAGGTGTCCAGCAATCAGTGGTGGGCTACCTGCCTGCTTCTTTGAGGTGTACTTCCAACGTACGTCCTCCTTTCTCAGTCTCGCGCTGAATTCAAATTACCCGGGGAGACAAACCGATCTTCTCTCGATGAAACCGGATAGACAAGCCGTGCATTCTCTAAAAAGCTGCTCCATTTTGTTTTACTGAAGGGAAACCCCCTGTGGTTACGGAGCCTTCTCTCTTCCACGGTCTTTTGTTGCGCGGACTCCTGCTTGTCTGATTACTAAATCATTTTCTGCGTTGATTTCTTCTATGTAATCCTCCAAGAGGTTAATTTAATTTTAGGTAGGTCGCTGAGTTTTGTCAAGAACATTTTTGATGATCTTCCACAAAATAATGTCAAATATGAGTCAGCATGCTAACATATTGTGCAGGAGGGAATTTATGAAAAGTGTTCTGAAGATAGTCGGAGGTTTGATTCTCGCCTTTGCAATACTGGCATCTGTAGTCTTGATTCTGATTGCAGTATATCAATACAGGCCGGCTGAAGTAGTGGAAATTGATCTTCCCTCAGGCTGGCAGGACTCCCCTCAACTAAGCTTTGACAGGGAGTACAGTCTTTTGAGCTGGAGTATCGGTTTCGGAAGCCGTAATAGCAGCAGCGATAATTTCATGGAAGGCGGCTATGGGGTCAGGGCCAGAAACAGGCAGGTTGTCAGAGAAAACCTCGAAGGGATTTATGCTGAAATAGCTGAACACGATCCCGATCTTATCCTCCTGCAGGCAATCGACCATGAATCAAAACGTTCCTTTAATCTCAGACAGGATGAAATACTTGGTGAAGCTCTGGGTTATGGAGTATATACCCCCAATCATAAGGCTTACATACCCAGGCCCTGGCCACCTTTGGGCAGAACTGACGCCGGACTTGCCGGCTTCAGCAAGCTGAAAGTTTCTTCTGCTGTCCGCCTGCAACTGACGAATAATTATTCCTGGCCGGCAAGGATGTACAGCATCAGACACTGCCTTGAAGTCTTACGCTTGCCTGTGGAAAATGAGGAAGCCGAGCTTATCCTGATAAATCTTGATCTGAAATCTTATGCTGGTGATACAAAAAATCTGGAAAGTCAGATGAAGGAGCTTTTTGAGGTCATCGAGTCTGAGCGTGCTCTGGGCAATTATGTAATCGCGGGCGGAGATTTCGGGCAGACTTTATTGCCTTTTTCCGACTTGAGCTACAAGTCGGAAAATCCTCACTGGGAGCCGTCTCTACTGGACAGCAAAAGCTTACCGGAAGGTTTCACACTGGTATATGGCGACCCCGATATTGCGACCGCCAGGTTGAATGACAAGCCATATGATCCTGAATCAGCGGAGATGACATGTTTTCTGACAGATGCTTTTATTGTTTCAGACGGAATTGAAATAATATCTTGTGAGACTTTTGATCTGGGGTTTGAATTCAGCGACCACAATCCCCTGCTTCTGAACTTCAGCCTGGGTCAGCACTAATCCCATTGTTCACCAGCAAAGAAAAAAGAGAAGCTATCCTGTTATTTCAGGATAGCTTCTGATTAATCTGTGCTTTTGCTATGTAGTAGTGAATTCCTAAACTCACTATTCCTCATCTTCCAGCTGATCAAGATCAGCAAATACCTCCTCAAACAAAAGATCAAGATTTTCCTGAGTTCTAAGTTCGAGTTCCCGGTATTTCTCCATCAGGTATTTACCATTAGCGGTCAATTTGCTTTTTCCGCCTCCGGCGCCGCCATGAAAGCGCTTGATCACTTTAAAACCAAGGCCGTCTTCCATGGTATTCAGCAGTTGCCAGCCCTTACTATACGACAAATTCATAGCGGCGCATGCTTCACTGACCGAACCCGTCTCATCTATATATTTCAAGAGTCTTACCGGTCCGGGACCGAAAACAGCCTTATCTGTGACAAGCATAACTTTTGCTTTCGCAGAAAGCTTTTCTGTCGCCTCATTAATATATTCGTCGTTATTGCCTTCAACTATTTCATCCAGCCGGCTCATTTTTATTTACATGTCTTTCCAGATCTCACGCGCTCTTTCAGTATGACGCGCATAAACCGCATCTTCATCAACTGTCAAGAGCTCCCGATCACGCATTACCATTTGACCGTTGATCATAACATCATTTGTCATACGACCATACATGCCAAAGAGGAAATGTCCGCCCCAGTTGTTGCCGTTCATCGGTGTATGTGTTTTGTAATCCATAGTAATTATATCAGCATAAGCATTGGGCTTGAGAATACCGATGTCATGGCTGAAGTAATTTCTGGAGATCTCAGGATTACCCTTGAACAGGAGTTGCAGGGCCTGGCCGAATCCTACGGTAGGATCACTGAGATGATGGCTTTGCAGGATCTTGGCAACCTTGGCTGATTCAACCATGTCATGTGTATAAGCATCTGTTCCCAGACCGACACGCATGCCCTTTTCCAGCATTTTGACAACCGGAGTGGTACCAATGGCATTGCCCATGTTGGACATGGGGTTATGGACAACACTGGTATCTGTATCCTTAAGGATATCGAGCTCCAGGTGGTTGGTATGAACTGCGTGAATGGCCAGGGTTTTGGGCCCTAAGAGATCCCAGTTGAAGAGGCGCTCTGTTACACGGCGGCCATATTTCTTCAGTGAATCCAGCTGGTCCTCAATGCCTTCGCCCACATGGATATGGTAGCCGGCATCAATGCCTGCCATCGCTTCTTTAACTTTATACAAGGTATCATCAGAAATGGTAAATGAAGCGTGCATGCCAAAGAGACCCTTGACCATGTCCTGGTCATCTGTATTGTAGGCATTGATGAATTCAACATTCTCAATGATCTCTTTGTCTGCGAATTCAACACCTTCACGGTCAGTCAGTTCCAGAGAGTAGGTACCGCGAACACCGATTTCATTGGCTGCTTCGGCAATGGCGAACAAAGACCCCTGGGCTGCATGAGGGCTTGCATGATGGTCAAAAACAGTTGTTACACCCAGGCGAATACCTTCAATGAACAAGGTTTGGGCATTCAACTTGCAGTCTTCCAGGGTCAATTTGCGGTCCAGTGACCACCACTGATTGTCCAGAATTTCCAGGAAATTCCTGGTAGGCTTGGAGACTGCCATGCCGCGGGCATATGAGCTGTATATATGGGTGTGAGCGTTAATCAAGCCGGGCATAATCACTCGACCTTTAACATCAAGCACATCATCTTCAGGATATTTCTTTTTTAATTCTTCAAAATCGCCTACAGCATCAATAAGCTGGTCAACGACACGAACAGCACCATTTTCAAAATATGGATTTTCTGTATCATTGGTGATTAGTTTTCCGTTACCAATAATCATAATTCTTCCTCCTATATATACCGGAAATTGCCGGGTCTGAGCGTGCTTTCACACTCACAGTCTTTTCAGAGCTCCCATATTAAGGAGCTCTGAAACAATTTTCTATTCTTCTATGCGTCGTATGTCAACAGCCAGGGATAGTCAGCTTCGACTGCTGAGATCATGGCAACAAAGCCATCCAGCATACGGTCATCACGGTCGTCACGGATTCCACTTTCAAATACCTGAGTGTTTGCATCTCGGACCAGATATTTGTCGTCATCGAGTTTCAGGAAACCGACATTAGTGGAATCTTCAAAGTCTTCTTTGGTCCAGTAGAGGGTAAATTTGTCTTTGTAGGGCAGTCCGGCATGCGGGCAGAATGTGCCGCAGTTGCCGCACTCGTTACACATACCATCCATGTGGAGAATCTGATGCAGGTTCTCGTAGCCCGGAACGCTGATCGCCACATTGGCGCGGTTGGGGCAGACTTCTTTACAGATCTCACAGAACTGATCACACTTGAGACAACGTTCGCCTTCAGAATCGCGCTCTCTTGAATGCATCAAAACACCACGGCGCTTGTTAATATCATCCTGCTCCATTGCTACTTCGACACGTTCAAAATCATTTGCCAGGCCTTCTCGTCTGAGGATTTCTTTTGCCACGGTGCGAGAGTCACCCATTGCCGCCACTACTGTGGAAGGTCCACGGCGACAGTCGCCCACAACGTAGACGTTGGTCTCACTTGATTCGAAAACTTCTGACAGTTTGGGACGTTTGCGTTCGTCAAGGGCCAGACCGAATTTCTCAAAGAGAGCCGGACTGACTGAAGCACCGGTTGCACCGATAACAAAGTCATACTCGAGATCAATGTATTCAGCAGTTCCGTTAACTGACTTGCGGCCTGAGGCGTCGTAATCGCCCAATTCCATTTTTTCACATCTGAGGGTCTTGCCGTCATAGGATACAGGGGCGACCAGCTCAAGTACGCCGACACCTTCAGCCAGAGCACCGTCATACTCATCCTGGCTTGCAGGCATATAAGCTTCAGTACGGCGATAAACAATGTCAACATGTTCAACACCGGCTGTATTTTTGGCCAGGCGGGCACAGTCCATGGCCACATCACCGGCACCGACTACTGCTACACGTTTGCCCATATCGAGGGCTCCGCCCTCTTTTGCCTTGAGCAAAACATCAAGAGCGTCATGAACCTTGTCTCTGCCTTCTTTTACCGGTGAGCGTCCTTCAGCCCAGGCTCCGACTGCAACTACTACGTAGTCATAGTCTTTGCGTAATTCGACCAGGTCGAAATCCGGATCACAGTTGAAGTGGAAATTTACACCTTCAGCTACTGCTATATCGTAATCACGGTCAATTTGCTCTTCTGAAATACGGAAAGTCGGTATGGCATAACGCACAATTCCGTGAGACTTGGCACGTTTTTCAAAAACATCAACCTCGAGACCGTTTCGACGCAGATAAACTGCAGCTGCAACACCGCCGGGTCCGGCGCCGATCACAGCAATCTTTTTGTCAGTCCTGAGGTCAGAAGCTGTGATATTTTTGACATATGGATTTTGACTCTCATCTGCTGCCTTCAGCTTGACATCACGCATATGGATAGCTGTGTCGTAATCGAGGCGGGTACACTTGTCACGGCAGGGTTGTGCGCAAAGAACGCCGGTGATTGTCGGACAGGCGTTATCAATAGCAATGACACGCATTGCTTCGTCATACTCACCATCGGCAACAAGTTTGAGGTATTCGGGAATCTGCTGGTTAATGGGGCAGCCGCCATCTTTACAAGGTGCTTTGTAGCAATCAAAAAGTTCGAGTTTTGAATCAGTCTTGCGGGAAGCGACCTTTTCGCGATAACGCTTCTGGTTGGTGAGAATCTGATAACTCTTGTCGCGCAGGTCTCTCAATGCTTCGAGGTCAACTTCTCCGCTAGAATTATCTTTCAGCATATATTCGGTTTTCTGGGCGATTTGATTGAAACGGGCATATCCGCCCGGCTTCAGGAGAGTAGTCGCCATCGTCACAGGGGCGATTCCTGTTTTGAGAATGTCATTGATATTGAAAGCATCTGCACCGCCGGAATAGGAAATCGGCAGTTTGCCGTCAAAGGCTTCAGATAGCTTGGTGGCCAGGCTTACTGTCAAAGCCATCAGAGAACGTCCTGACATATACATGGACTCTGCAGGAAGCTGATTATTGTCAGTGTCGCAAGGGAAAGTGTTGGTCAGCTTGGCACCGAAGGCAAGACCTTTTTCTTTGGCCAAAGGCAGGAGGCGGCCGAACATTTCTACTGCGTCATCATACTGGAGGTCACCCTTGAAGTGCGTATCAGGGAAGGCCACATAGTCATAACCCAATTTGTCCAGAGCTTCACGGGCATAATCATAGCCCAGCATGGTCGGGTTGCACTTAACAAACACGCTGACATGTTTTTCAGTCAGGAGATATTTTGAAATGGCTTCAATTTCATCAGGCGGACATCCGTGCAGGGTCGAAAGGGTTGCCGCATTACAAATATTGGGAGATATCGCAGCAACATCGTCCGCAGATATCTGTTCAAAGAGATCAAGATTATCTTCCAAAAACTTAATGCCCTCTTTGAAAACCGGTCTGTCTGATGCGTCTTTCAGTCCTTCAATAAAACTATCAATTTTTTCTGTCTTAATACCTGCCAGATCGTAGCCGACACTCATATTGAAAGCGAAATCGTCTGCGTCCGATACGCCGAATTCAGGTGCCAGCACATGAATGGCAAGCCAGGCTTTGACATACTCTTCGTAAGCTTCCTCAACTGTAAGTTCTGTTGACCACTCACAGTTGTAGCATTCGTCTTCTGCAGTAATACAAGGTTTGGGTACAGCATTGCGAATTTCTTCGCCATCCATGATCTGTACAGTTTTCAACTCCAGGAAGCGGGCTCCGCCCAGATAGGCCGCAACAATATTTTGCGCCAGTTGGGTAGCGGGACCGGCTGCAGGTCCTACAGCTGATGCAAGCTTATCGCCTAAGACAGTCGTCATCCGACGTCCCGAACGGTTCTTGTAGAATTTCTCTTTTTTTACTCCGAAGACCGAATTTTCTTGCTTGTATTCTGATAGGCTCCAGTTGATCAGTTGATCGAACCCCATCGGTCGCATTATGTCTCCCATTGTCTTCTCCTTACTGTTTTTGATTAGATAGATAATGCTATCATCCTCAAATCAGAGAACGAAAGCACTAATCCAATCCTGAGTTATTTTTTATACAAGAAAGGCCGGAGTCCTTACGGTACTCCGGCCTTCTTACACAAGTCTTACTCTTTGTCCATGTACTCAACGTAATACGCGGGCATGGTGCTGTAAATTGCTGCTGTCCGGACGAGGTCTTCTTTCCAGGTGATCTCGTTAGGTGCGTGAGCCTGGGCTTCCTTACCCGGGCCTAAGCCGATGCAGGGGATACCATGGCGACCCATGATCGCAACACCGTTGGTGGAGAAGGTCCATTTGTCGAGCTTGGGCTCACCGTAGAGATCGGTGTAAGCGTCAACCAGGGCACGGGCCTGCGGTGCATCCTCATCAATTTTCCAGGTGGGGAAGTAGCAGTCCTGAACGTATACTTCACCTGTCCATGAGGGACGGTCGTATTCGTACATGCTGACGACTGCGCCATACTTCTTGACTGAAGGCAGATCTTCGATTTCCTTCAGAGCGCTCTGATATGTTTCACCCCAGGTCAGGCGACGGTCAAGAGAGATTGTGCAGCTGTCGGCTACTGCGCAGCGTGAAGGTGAGGTGAAGTAAATCTGAGAAGTGGTAACTGTGCCTTTGCCCAGGAAAGAGTCATCTTTCAGGTGGGCATTGAGGTCACGGACTTCCTGCAGAATGTCTGCCATCTTGTAGATAGCATTGTCACCGCGCTCAGGAGCTGAGCCGTGGCATGAAACACCCTTAACTTCAACTTTGATTTCCATGCGGCCACGATGTCCGCGATAGACGTGCATGTCTGTGGGTTCGGTCGAGACAACAAAGTCAGGACGAATTTCATCTTTTTCGATGATGTAAAGCCAGCACATACCGTCACAGTCTTCTTCCTGAACGCTGCCGACTACGAGAATCTGAACGCCTTCAGGGATCAGGCCGAGATCTTTCATGATCTTGGCACCGTAGGTTGAAGAAACCATACCGCCGAGCTGGTCGGAAGCACCACGGCCACCGATTATTTCATCGTCTTCCATACCATCATATGGATCAAACTCCCAGAGAGAGATGTCACCGATACCGACGGTGTCAATATGTGAGTCATAAGCAATCAGGACATCGCCTTCGCCCATCCAACCCATTACGTTACCAAGCGGGTCGACTTCAACTTTGTCATAACCGAGCTTGATCATTTCTTCTTTAATGCGCTCAACTTTGGGGCCTTCTTCACAGCTTTCGCCGCCAATCTTAATGAGGTCGCGCAAGAACTTGGTCATATCTTCGCGGTAATTCTCCGCTTCCTGACGCACGCGGTCAAGATCAAGATTCAACTGAACTTTTGTCATATTTACTCCTTAAAAATTTATTGACGTTTATCGTCGGCCAAATAGGCAGTGTAAATGTATTGTGCAAGCGGAGATGCCGGCCGGCATCTCCGGACTAGCTAAATGGGTTATCAGGCGTTATCCGCCAGACGGGCTGCTTCTGCTGCCCACAGTTCTTCCAGTTTCGCCGCAGGATTTTTGATCTTCTGCATGAAAATCATTGCAGCAATGATATAAGGCTTGTAGCTGGCCTCTTTGTAAAGAGGTATGCGATAACGTTCGAAAACGCTGGCGTCAACTTCGCCTACTTCTGTGCTTACGCCGGTAATGTCTGCCGGCAGGCAGTGGAGGTAGAGAGCTTTACCATCTTTGGTGGTCTTCATTAATTCTTCAGTACATTGCCAGTCCATGTGGCTCTTATTCTGCTCAAGCAATTCCTGCTCGAGTGCATCAATACCGGCTTTATCGCCCTGGGCGTAAAGGTCAGTACGTTTTTCCATGGCTGCATAAGGTGCCCAGCTCTTAGGATAGACAATATCTGCATCTTTGAAGGCTTCTGCCATTGAATAGGTCTTGGTGAACTTGCCACCGTACTTCTTCTCGTTTTCTCTGGCGATATCTTCTACTTCAGACATAATCTCGTAGCCTTCGGGATGTGCCAAGGTGACTTCCATGCCGAAGCGGGTCATCAGGCCGACTATTCCCTGGGGAACCGAGAGGGGTTTGCCGTATGAGGGTGAGTAGGCCCAGGTCATTGCGACTTTTTTGCCGCGTAGGTTTTCTACTCCGCCAAACTCATGAATCAGGTGAAGTGCATCAGACATGCTCTGTGTGGGGTGGTCGATGTCGCACTGCAGGTTAACTACTGTCGGGCGCTGCTCAAGAACACCATCGCTATGGCCTTCCTGAATGTGCTCTGAAAATTCTTTCATGAAGGTGTGGCCCTTACCGATGTACATGTCATCACGGATACCGATAACATCAGCCATGAAGGAAATCATGTTGGCAGTTTCTTGAATGGTCTCGCCGTGTGCGATCTGAGATTCGCCTTCGTCAAAATCCTGGATTTCAAATCCCAGCAAGTTTGCTGCAGAGGCAAAAGAGAAACGGGTTCTGGTTGAATTATCGCGGAACAGGGAAATTGCAAGTCCGGAGTCTGCAATACGGCAGCTCTTATTATTCTCACGCAGTTCACGCAATGCGTCGGCTACGGTAAAAATAGCCATGAGTTCGTCCTGAGACTTGTCCCAGGTGTGGAAAAAATCGTCGTGGTACAGATTTCCGAAATCGTACCCTTTAAGTTGATTAACTAATGATTCCAATGACATATATTCCTCCTGAATTTGATATCTGTTTGAGTTGGTTACTGACTGTAACAAGCTTTTCCTCTTAATCACATTATACTAATGGCACAAAATAAGCTATAATAATCGACATAATTTCTTGAACAGGATATAAAAAAACAAATATAACTTCTTATTCTTAAACGAATACTGGAAGGGAGAATTATGAACAGAAAGTTAATCTACGGTGGCACGATAGTAGACGGGATTAGCATGGGGCCTGGTGATATTGTAATTGAAGGTGAAAAAATTGCTGCATTAGGAGCACCGGGAGAATTCGATTTGCTTGAATTTGACGAGAAGATTAGTGCTAAGGGTTTGATAGTTATGCCAGGTCTAGTGGATCCTCATTTGCATTTTGACTCTCCTTTTATGGGGGGGACAACTGATCATGATTTTTATACTGGGACGAAAGCGGCAGCATACGGAGGAGTCACATCTGTCGTTAGTTTTTCTACTCAGGATAAGGGAAGTTCCATTCTTGAGCATTTAAATGAGCAGGAAGACAAAATTGAGAAGCAAGTATTTGTTGATTGGAGTATTCACGGAATTCTTCACGATTCTGAAGAGAAGACTCTTTCTCAGATCCCCGACTTAATAGCTGCAGGAATTCCCACTTATAAGGGCTTCACCACTTATCGTAGCTCAGGACGATATCTCGATGACAGCAGCCTACTTGTCATGATGGAAAAAACCTCAAAATATGGAGGCATGCTAATGTTGCATTGTGAAGAAGATGCTAGCTGTGAATATCTGACAAAGAAAGCAATATCCAATGGTAATACCGAGTGGATTTACCACGCTTTGAGTCGCCCTGCTTTATCTGAAAACATGGCAATACAGAGGGTAGTGGATCTAATGAAAATTGTTCCTGCTCAAATATTTATTGTTCATGCTTCAACTGCCGAGAGCGTTAAAATAATCAGCCAGGCTCAACTAGAAGGGCTGCCAATAAAATGCGAAACATGTACGCATTATCTATTATTAGAGATGGATAAACTAAGAGAAGAGAACGGCCATTTATATATATGTAGCCCTCCGCTCCGCAGAAAAGATGATAGACTCGCTTTGTGGAGAGCTGCAAAATCTGGCCCCATTGATTTGATAACATCTGATGATGCTGGACTTCCCAGTGTGTTGAGGACAGAGTTAGCAAATGGTAGTTTTGCTAATGTTCCAAGCGGTATGCCGGGTATCGAACCTAGACTTACTTTGCTTTACTCAGAGGGAGTGCGAAAGGGTCATATTGATTGGCCGCGACTTGTAGAGTTAACTTCCACCAACCCCGCTAAAGTATTTGGCATGTACCCTCAAAAAGGTAATTTGTTTCCAGGCGCAGATGGCGATATAACAATGTTTGATCCAAAGATCTCATGGACGATGAAAGCCAATACACTACATATGAATACTGATTTTTGCCCTTTTGAAGGTTGGCAGGTTTTCGGGAAGACAAAGAAATTAATAAGTCGCGGTACACTCATACTTGACGAATATAAAATAGTAGGCAAACCAGGGCATGGAAAGAGAATATTCCGTCGCCTGAGCAATACAAACTAAATGCACAGTTTCTATTATTTGCAATGAATGCAGAATAACTCGATGCATATAAGCAGTTTGATGTTAATTGATCGTAGTGATATTATTTAGAAAAATTGATGTTTTCAATTAGATAATATCAATTATAAACAAAAGTAGAAGAAAAAAGGAGAATCGTTTTATGAAAAAGAAATTTACTGCAATTGCAATAATCATTCTTGCATTGTCAATGATGCTATTTGCTTGCGGTCCATCAGAACCTGCAGAACCAACCGAAAGTAGCGTTCCTAAAACATCTGTCGCAATGGTATTGCCAGGCCTAATTACCGATGAAGCATTTAATCAATACACCTACGAAGGAATGAAGAGAGCGGAAAAAGAATTAGGAATTGAAACGGCCTATATTGAGGAAGTAGCGCAAGATGAGCAAATCGAAGTGATCCGGAGCTTCGCCCAACAGGGCTATGACATTATAATTGGTCAAGGCGGTCAGTTTGGTGAGGCTTTACAAACAGTAGCTAAGGAATTCCCCGAGCAAAAATTTATTTTTAGTGTGGCTACAGACACTGGTGGTGTTCCTAATTTGACTGCTGCAACTGTAAGTTACAGTCATGCAGGTTATATTGCCGGTATTATGGCAGCTCACACAACACAGACAAATAAAGTAGCGTTTATTACTGGTGAATGGTATGATCCTCACCGCCAGATGGAAGCCAGCTTCTACAAAGGTGTTGCATCCGTAAATGCAGATATTGAAGCCACAGCAATCACAACAGGTTCGTGGTCAGATGTAACGCAAGCCCGCGAGGCTGCTTTGGCTCTCGTAGCTGATGGTTATGATGTTCTCTTCCCCTGTTTGGATGCTGCATATGTCGGTGTTTTAGCAGCTGCTGAAGATTCACAGAATGTTAAAGTTGTTGGTGCTGTTGTTGATATGCACACAGTATCGCCTGATGTCACAGTCGGAAGTGTAGTTTTTAACTGGGAAGAACTTGGATATCAGGAAGCAGCGGGTATGTTGGTTGATGGTAAATCCCATGTTCTCGGTATGGCTGACGAAGGAATAACTCCAGTAATCAACGATCTTAGTGCAGAAGGTAAGGCAGCTGTTGAAGCTTCTATTGAAGCCCTTCGTGCAGGTACGGTTGATATAGCCCCGTAAAAGGGATATTTACTCGAGAAATAAGTGACAAAGAATAAAAATTAATTAAAAAAAAGTAGAAATCTGACGGTTGATGTTGTGCAATACATTGGATATAGCTTTCATGCGCAGCATCAACCGTATTTTGCAGAAAATTGTATTTAGTTTTTACAGGGAGAGTTTATGACAGAAAAAGAAAATTATGCCTTAGAGATGAAAGGCATTACCAAAGCGTTCCCTGGTGTTCTAGCGAATGATGATATTAGCTTAAATGTTAAAAAGGGAGAGGTTCTTGGTCTAGTCGGTGAAAACGGCGCTGGCAAAACAACTTTAATGAATGTTTTGTATGGAATCTATATACCTGACAAAGGGCAGATATTTATTGATGGACAGCAAGCCGACATTACCTCTCCTTCTAAAGCTATTGATTACGGCATTGGTATGGTACACCAGCATTTTAAACTTGTTGAAGCATTGAGTGCTTTAGATAATGTCATACTTGGACATTCTGACAATAAGCGTATTCTCGACCTCGCGCCAGCTAGAAAACGCTATATGGAGCTTTGTGAAGAATATGAGTTATTTGTTGACCCAGACACTGAAATATGGAGATTATCTGTTGGACAACAACAGTGGGTAGAAATCATTAAGGCCTTATATAGAGATGCAAAGGTTCTAGTGTTGGATGAGCCCTCCTCAGTTCTTACGCCAAATGAATGTACATCGCTTTTCAGAGCTATAAATAAGTTAACAGCAGAGGGCCGTTCAATAATATTTATCAGCCATAAACTAGATGAAGTTATGGAAATAACTGATCGCATCACTGTGATTCGTGACGGTAAGGTTGTGGGTACTGTAGACACTGAAGGTGTTACACAGCAGCAGTTGTCGCAAATGATGGTAGGACGCCCGGTGACAATAGTGCGTAAAGAGCGTCCTGAAACTAAGGAAATGGTTCCCGTCTTAGAAATGAAAAATGTCTGTGTCAACGATGACCGAGGTTTAATTGCTCTGCAAGATTTCAATTTAATTGTTAATTCCGGAGAAATACTTGGTGTTGCAGGGGTCGACGGCAACGGTCAGCGAGAATTGGCGGAAAGCATTGCAGGTATGCGCCCACTTGTTTCTGGGTCAATCGAGATCAGCGGCAAGGCTGTTACTCAAGTGATTTCTGATCCGACATTCATGGGATATATACCAGAAGATAGACATAAGACCGGTATGGTTGGAGACTTTTCTATTGCAGAAAACTTAATAATTAAAGAGTGCTCAAAGAAACCTTATTGCAAAAAAGGCTTGCTACAATACACAGTGATAGGTAATCACGCTAATGAGCTTATTGATGAGTTCGATGTACGAACATCTTCAAAGGATGTTCCAATCAAGAATTTGTCTGGAGGAAATCAGCAAAAAGTGATACTAGCGCGCGAGCTAAATGAAAAACCAAACTTGATTGTTGCATCTCAGCCGACACGGGGGCTTGATCTTGGTGCAGTAAATGGTGTGCACGACACATTATTAAGAGAGAGAAACAGAGGAGCCGCAGTTTTGTTTATTACTACTGAACTTCAAGAAGTGATGGCTCTAAGTGATAGGATAATTGTTCTTTTCAGAGGAAAGGTAATGGGCATCTTAGATGGAAAGGATGCAGATGTTGAGACAATCGGTCAGATGATGTTAGGGATGTCTCTGGAGGAAGCGGTATGACGAAAAAATCACACAATAAAAAAATTAAAATCAAAAGTGATTTTTTAGATTCACTTAGAGAAGCAGCAAGACCGGTGTTAGGAGTTGCTCTGGGTCTTTTGGCAGGAGCTCTTTTAATATCCTTATATGGCGTGAATCCTCTCACTGCCTACAAAGCAATGTTGCAGGGAGCTTTTGGCAGCCCACAAGCATTTACTAATGTCTTAGTTCGCTCATCACCTCTTTTGCTCGGTGGAATAGGAATGGCTATTGGAGTTAAAGCCGGTATTTGGAATACAGGGATGGAAGGATACATGTACATAGGAGCGATAGGAGCAGCTATTGTTGGAATAGCCAATTTACAGGTGCCTCCTCTTTTACATATAATTCTTGCCTTATTTGCTGGAATGTTATTAGCGGCTCTATGGGGTTTAATACCGGCGTATCTCAGGGCTTATCGTGGAGTTAATGAAGTTACAGCCACCATAATGCTTAACTATATAGCTATTTATTTAGCAAGTTTTCTGGTTCAGGAGCCCTCGCCCATGGCAGAAGCAGGAGCATTTTTTCCTATGTCAAAAGCAATCCAGACAAACGCACAGCTGCCTGTAATATTTTCTGGAACCAGCTTACACTCTGGTGTGTTTTTCGGTTTTGTAATGTGCATTATTTTTCATTTTATTTTGAAATACACCCCTATGGGTTTCCGAACAAGAATGCTCGGTATTAATCGTGAAGCTGCAAGGTACTCTGGGGTAAACACTAGAAGACAAATAATCATTGTGATGATTATTGGTGCTGTTATGGGTGGATTGGCTGGTGGAATTGAAATTATCGGTCTGAAACAGCGTGTGTATATGAATTTTGTTGATGGTATTGGTTATGAGGCGGTAGCAGTTGCTTTGCTGGCAAAAGCTAGTCCCATGGGCGTTATTTTCGCCTCTTTGTTCTTTTCTGCATTAAAAGCTGGCGGAGCTGCGATGGCGATTCAAACGGGGGTTGGCGCTTCTATGATTACTATCATTCAAGCGTTATGTGTGCTCTTTACAGTTGGAATTGGTAGTGGCAAATTGAGAGGCCGTGATTTAAGAGACTTGAAAGAAAGCAAATTACTTGCTAAGGAGGAATCATAATGTTAATTGATTGGCTTCAGGCTTCATTGCGTTGGGCTGCACCCCTGCTCCTGGTTTCTATAGGCGAAGTATTTTCTGAACGATCAGGAATTATAAATATGGGAATAGAAGGCATCATGCTTTTTGGTGCTTTTTTTGGTGTAGCTTTCAGCTTTTTTACCGGAAGCGTGTGGATTGCCGCCGTTATCACCATGATTATTGGTGCATTTTTGGGAGTTTTAGTTGCTGTATTGACTGTTACCAGAAGGTCAAATCAGGTTGTGACAGGCTTGATGGTGAATTTAGCTGCAACTGGAGGAACCAATCTTTTGTTTGCTCAGCTGTCTGCAACACGTAGCCAGAGAGTTTCAACTTTTCCAGTATTATTTCCTGAAAGTATGCATAAGATACCGGTCGTTGGCCCCGTCTTATTTTCTCAGCCTGTAAGCACATGGATTGCTTTAGCTCTTCCCTTTGCCGCTGCATTTGTTATGTACAGAACTAACTGGGGCTTGAAAGTAAGAGCGGTTGGGGATAACCCTCAATCAGCAGCAACTGCTGGTATTTCGGTTATTAAGGTGAAATATCAGACTGTAATATTAAGTGGTGTTTTTGCAGCTTTAGGTGGGTGTGTACTAACACTTGGAGAGGTTGGATTCTTCGCCTCAGGGGGCATGACAGCAGGCCGTGGATTTATTGTCTTGGCAGCGGTCGTTGTAGGTGGTTGGGATCCATTAAGAACAGCTCTTACATGTCTCATGTTTGGTGCAGCTGATGCTGGTCAGCTTAGGCTGCAAGCAATGGGATCAGTAGTCCCGTATCAGTTTTTGCAAATGCTCCCATACATTATCACAGTAATAGCACTGACTATCATGGTAAAGCGGTCAAGAGTCCCCAAGACGTGGGGACAAGCATATGACCCTGATGGAAGATAAAAAGTAATATTTATTCTATCTGAAAAGTATGTTCGTAGGCAAAGCTAATATTTAGTAATACCTGTCGAATACAAATGAGGAGAACGAATTATGAGAATTATGGTCATAAATCCAAACACTTCCGCAGACTTTACAGAATCTATTGATTTAATAGCTCAGTCTGTAAAGTCGAGCGATACTGAGATTGTATGTACTAACCCCTCTTTTGGACCTGCATCCATAGAAAGTGAATTCGACGAAATATTAAGCTCTGTTCCTTGTTTTGATGTGATCATATCAAGCAAGGATGACTTCGATGCATTTGTAATAGCTTGCTACGGTAACCATCCGGTCGTACATTCGGCTCGCGAATTTCTTAGTCAGCCCGTAGTTGGCATCATGGAATCTTCACTGCATTTGGCTAGCATGATTGGTCACAGATATAGCATAATTACTTCTGGTGAAAGAGCGACAACAATGTTTAGGAATGGGGTTAAGGCAATGGGGCTTGAAAATCAATGCGCTTCTATTCGTCATACAAGTACACCTGTTCTAGCGTTAGCCGGTGATGAAAAAGAGACAGTTTATCAGCTCATTTTGGCGGAATCTCGAAAAGCTATTGAAGAAGACGTTGCCGAAGTAATCAGCCTTGGTTGTGCAGGAATGGTCGGCTTTGCTGAGAGATTGACTGATGAGCTGGGTGTTCCAGTTATAGATGGAGTTGTAGCGGGGGTAAAAGTTGCCGAAGCGTTAGTGGCATGTGGTCTTAAAACGAGCAAGAGGCTTGCCTATAAACCTCTTGAACCGAAGGAATTAATTGATATGCCTAATTTTTTACTTTCTGCGTACTTAGAAAGTAACTAATAAAAAAAGAATTTTCAACAGAAGTTTACGATTTTCACTTCAGTAGATATTAACAAGCATAAAGAGCGGAAAATGGATTTGGTAGAACTAATTGCAAAAAGAAGAAGCATCAGAAAATTCGAAAACCGTGAGGTTGAGGAAGGGAAAATAGCTAAACTTATTGACTTTGCACGACTTTGCCAATCTGCCAAAAACAGACAACCTTGGCGATTTATGATTTTGAAAGGTGAGGATAAGAATTCTATTGCCGACATAATGTTGTCGATTTTCGAAAAGAAAATCGATTTACCTAAAGTAGCCAATAGTAGTAAAGCAGGCGCCAAAATAATTCGGAATGCACCTGTATTGATTATGGTTTTTAGGGAGCAAAACGACCAAGACCTGAATTGGTTTACCGGTGATATGTTATCAATTGGAGCAGCTATTGAACATATCTGCTTAGGTTCGGTTGAGCTAGGCCTTGGAAGTGTCTGGATCCGTGACACAGTATATGCTGACGAGCTGATAATTAATCATTTACAACTCAAGGGGTACGAATTGGTTTCATCAATAGCTGTTGGTTATGCTGCGGAGACACCCATTCCAAGACCGCGTAAAGCTATTGATGAAATTATAATAAACCCTTGCGATAGAGCCGGTGGGTTAAAAGATTAACTACAATATATTTAGCGGTGACTTAGTTGAACCTTCTTTCTTTAAAAAAGTAGGCATATCTGATAAGTTTTTAAGCTTATTAACTCAACTTTCCCACCTGTGGGAAGCTATATGAACCTTGAAAAATGAATATAAAAAATCACGCTAAAGATGGTTGAGATAAAGGAAAACCACCTCGGTTATGGTATAATTGAATCATCACAAACACAGTCATACCAGTCACTTCGGAGGTTTTCCATGTCTAGTATTCTATCAGATTCTGCTTACAATGAACAGGCTTTAGATACGCAAATTAATCTTTTCTTCAAACGCCACATCAGCTCTAAACTATTGAAAAGGTGTGGATTTTATAAAAAGAGCGGGTTTACTTGCATGCTCCTACTTAAAACATTGTTTAGTCTCGTTTTTAAACATAGAAACCTGTGGCGAACACTGGAGACGGATACTTCAATACCTTTCGCGAAGAATACTGTTTACCGCTTCCTCAATCAGCAGTCTTTCCATTGGGAGAAGTTTTTACTTGCTGTAGCAGCTAAACTGGTAGCCTTCTTCAATTCGTTGACTGACGATAAAAGAGCAACAGCACTGGTAATCGATGATTCACCGTTTTGTAAGAACCGCAGTAAAAAGGTAGAACTGCTAAGTCGCTTTTATGACCATACCAGCCACAAGTATCAGAAAGGCTACAGGATGTTAACGGTCGGTTGGACAGATGGAAGCTCATTTATCCCTGTTAATTTTCGTCTGTTAAGTTCAGCTAAAGAAGCTAATGTTCTTCATCCTGCCAGAGCTTGTGACAAGAGATCTCAGGCCTACAAGCGTCGACTTTTGGCCCAGTCTAACACGACGGATGTATTGTTGGGTCTTCTAAAGCAAGTCAGAAAGATTCCGGCCAAATACGTTCTGTTCGACAGTTGGTTTACCATGCCCAAGACGGTGGCAGCCATTAAAGATATGGATCGTGACGTCATTGGCATGGTGCGCATTACTGAGATGATTCATTATGGCTTCAATGGCAAATGGCGGAACATCAAGGACATTTACAGCCAGATTGATAAGAACAAAGATCCCTTAAATCCGATAATCGGTTCAGCAAACATCAGCGTAAGAGCAACAAGAAACAGCTCTTGTGACGAGTGGATTAAAGCAAGACTAATCTTTGTAAGAAACACTAACCGTAAAGACAAAGCCTGGCTTGCCATACTTTGCACTGATACAAAGATCAGCAATGAGGAAGCAGTACGAATCTATGGTAAGCGTTGGGACATTGAAGTTTTCTTCAAAATGTGCAAGTCATATCTAGCGCTTGGTAAAGAGTCTCAGGGCCGCTCATATGATGCACAGGTTGCTGCTACATCCATTGTTTTCTTACGTTACATGATGATCGCTGAATCTGTTCGGATTGCTCATGACGAGAAAACGTGGGGTGAAATCTTCTTCCAATTTTGTGATGAGGTCAAAGATATAGAGTATATAAATGCTGTTAAACTGCTCATTAACACCATGATTGATGTGCTAAGACAGTCTCCGGTCTTGACTGATTCACAAGCTCAGCAGCTTATTGACCGGTTTATGGATGCTTTACCGCTTTTTCTCAAGGAACGTTTGCAGTTGATTGCGTGATTATATTCATTTTTCAAGCTTCATTCACCACTTTCGTGGTGGGAAAGTTGAGTTATTATTAAGTTTGAAAATAACTCCATAGCTGAAAAAATCTCGCTAATTTTAGATATTGCCGGCTTCATTTTCCATTGATTTGATTCTCCTTCATTTTCGCAACCTTTCAGAGCTATTTGCAGCTCCTGTTCATATGTAGCCGCAATTTCTCTGGGGAGTCCAGCTTTTTCCAACTGGTCAAGAAGAAAGTCTATCGTGAAAGTTCCGTCACTATAAACATTTAGTAGGGATAGTCTTTGTTTTGAAGCAAGTGGACCCGGATGACGGATAGTATAACTTGATTGTTTCATTTCAATGATGAATCCTAGATCGATAGCATCTTCCATCAGTTGTTTAGCAAATCCAACTTCTTCAGAACCAGTTCGTTCTTGTAAAAGTTCAAAATATTCTTCTTCTGATAGAGTGTAGCGCTTTGATTCTGAGGAATCGCCTTCAGATTTTATCTCAGTATCAATGGATATTTGTTGAATTTGTTTGCCTTCTAAGCGGATGATTGCACGTGTTACTTCACGAGTACGAGTGACAATTTGAGGAATCACAAGGCGACCATATTCAGTTTGAAATATTCTCAATTCAACTAACGCCAGTGTGAAGTGCAGTTGTGGGCTACGTGAAAGATATGCTGCGAGTTCTTCTGTGCTTTCTCTTATTCCATCTCCCACTATGAGCAATAAAAAATGACCTCGTTGCATATTTCTCATAACGGAGTCAACAAAGTCGCTCTCTTCATCTTCTGCAACATCAACAACTCTTCGAACCAGATCTATGATGCCCAATGGACGCCCCAACTCATCCTTATTACGATCCTTGATTCTTTGGTTCAATTCATCGTATGTCCAAGAACTAATTACCTTAGCTTATTCGATAATTTGGCCTACAACTTCGCGACGAGCCTCAGGGTTGCGCCATAGCTTTGTCTCAACTATTGTTAGATTTCCTTGTGGGCTAATGAACAGATTGTCAATTGACCAACTATCAGCACTTATTTCTCTACCTAAAGAAATTAATGGACTAAAAGCAGGATCAATCTCATTAGCAGGAAGAAGCGAAGGGTGGTGATGAATCATATCCTGCAACCATTTTTCTTGTAGAAGCTGTTCCGTGAGCGGAACTCTTTCTAAAAATGATGG
>WPCH01300662.1_pt1 | contig 67916 bp, 63 predicted proteins | sample 5399881 | NCBI WGS metagenome assembly WPCH01 (sample SAMN12869468, study PRJNA574797) | sludge metagenome | isolation source: wastewater treatment of pH5 | place: China:Beijing | collected 2019-05-20 | reverse complement strand
GCGACGAGCCAAGATTCCATAGCCACCTTCACCATTCTGATAAGCTTCGACGACGATTCTTTTAAACTCATAATCATATTTGACCACTAAAAAAACCCCTTAAGTTAGATTTTTGGGTCTAACTTAGGGGGCGCACTTCACAATGATTCCACTTTTTCTTTTTTGTATTTTAAAAAGCGTTTACATTATAAAAAATATGTGTTATTCTCTTTGTGTAAACATTATAATGTTATAACAACAAAAGGAACTAGAGGGGGAGCAACATGGATAAATTTGTAGGCATCATTGAGCAAAAGATTATGCCAGTAGCCAATCGAATTGGAACACAACGACACATGACTGCAATCAGAAAGGGAATCATCGCAACAATGCCATTAACGATTGTTGGTTCATTTTTCACTATTTTGTTAAATATTCCGATTGAATCAGTTGCTGCAGTGATTGAACCATACCGAGAAATTTTAGATATTCCATTTCGTTACACCGTTGGGATCTTAGCATTATATGCAACTTTCGGGATTGCTTCATCATTAGCAAAAAGCTACAAAGTCGATTCATTAACAGCCGGAATTTTAGCATTAATGTCATTTTTGATCGTTGCAGCACCACCAACACGTGTATTTGAAGATGTGGATAACGTGATTGGTGCAGGACGCTATATCAATATTGCTAATTTAGGTTCAGGGTCATTATTTGGTGCAATCGTAACTGCAATTATTTCTGTAGAAATTTATCGCTTTTTTATTGAAAAGAAAATTACCATCAAAATGCCAGATGGCGTGCCACCTGAAGTCACCAATTCATTTGTCGCTTTGATCCCAGGTGCAGTAATCTTGATTTTCTTCTGGGTTATTCGTCATATGCTAGGATTCGATTTGAATGGATTCTTAAGTCAAATTTTGATGCCTCTAAAAGGAATTTTAGCTGGAAATAGCTTGTTTGGTGGTTTACTAACTGTTTTCTTAATCTGCTTCTTCTGGGTTTTAGGGATTCATGGGCCAGCAATCATGGGACCAGTTATCCGTCCGTTTTGGGATATTTCAATTGCTGAAAACATTGATGCATTCAATGCTGGAGCAAGTGCACAAAACATGCCAAATATTTTCACAGAACAATTTTTACAATGGTTCATTTGGATTGGTGGCGCTGGAACAACCCTTGCTTTAGTCGTGTTGTTCATGTTCTCAAAATCAAAATATTTGAAGAGTTTAGGACGATTATCCATTCTCCCTGGCTTATTTAACATCAATGAACCAGTGATTTTCGGGGCTCCAATCGTGATGAATCCTGTTTTAGGTATTCCATTTATCGTAGCACCGTTGATTACAACAACTTTATCTTATGTCTTAACAATCAGCGGAGTTGTACCGATGATGGTCGCACGCTTACCATTTGCAATGCCTGCACCAATCGCTGCTTGGATGAGCACGAATTGGAGCGTAGCCGCAGGAATCTTAGTTGTGGTGAACTTCTTCATTACGTTAGGAATTTACTATCCATTCTTTAAAGTATTTGAAAAACAACAGCTAGCAAGAGAAGCTGAAGAACAGGCACAAGAACAAGCAACACAAGAAGTATTGAATACTGGGATCACGCAAGAACAATAAACAACGAAGGGCGGGATGCAGTCCTGCCCTTTATTGAATTGAATCAGTAAAAGTGAATGGTGGTGAAAAAATGGAACTGATCGTTGGCATAGTTGTGTTAATTGCAGCACATACTTATTTGGAAAAAAGAGGATTACCTCCAAAAATGGAGCAGATGAAATTACGTTATTTTCTAGTTATTGCAATCATTGGTATTTCAACTGTGATTATTTTGAGTGGACTTTTTGCTGGTTTACACCAACTTGTAGGAATTGTGACCATTCTTTTTGCCACAAGTATTGCTTATAAGTACCGAAAAAATTTGAAAAAATGGAACGAGGAGAAGAAGTATGAAGAGAGTTTTAGGTATTTCAGTTTATCCAGACCACAGTGATAGTGAGACAGATCGTGCTTATATTGAACTGGCACATCGTTATGGTTTCCGTCGAATTTTTATGAGTATGTTAGAAATCAATGAAGATAGTGAAGTTGTCAAAGAAAAATTCAAAAATTTGATTTTTTTCGCCAAATCACTTGGTTACGAAACGATTTTAGATGTTGCACCAACGATTTTTGAACAGCTTGGCATTTCGTATGATGATTTGAGTTTTTTCAACGAATTAGGTGCGGATGGCATTCGTTTAGATTTAGGTTTTGATGGAAATAAGGAAGCAATGCTAACATACAATCCTTATGAATTAGCAATCGAATTAAATATGAGTAATGATGTTGCTTACTTAGATAACATTTTGACTTATCAAGCAAATACACCATTTTTATATGGTTGTCATAATTTTTATCCCCAAGAAGGCACGGCTTTACCTTTTGAATTTTTTGAAAAATGTAGCCAACGTTTTAAACGTCAAGGTATTCGCACAGCGGCATTCATTACTTCACAAGTTGGAGAAATTGGCCCTTGGGACATCAACGATGGGTTACCAACATTAGAAATGCATCGCCATTTACCTGTTGATGTTGCTGCAAAACATTTATTTGCGACAGACTTGATTGATGACGTTATTATCGGAAATGCATATGCTTCAGAAGAAGAGCTAGAAGCTTTAGGCAAGATTGATCGTTATCAAACTGTTTTTGCGATTGAATTTGTACCAGAAGTAAATGAAGTAGAGCGTCAAATCGTATTGAATGAGCAACATGTTCGTCGTGGAGATATTACCAACCAAGTGATTCGTTCAACTGAAGTACGAAAAAAATATAAAAATGTAGACAATCCTGTCCATGATGCAAGTTTTGAATTTCAAGTGGGTGACGTTGTGATTGGCAATGATCAATTTGGCAAATACAAAAATGAACTTCAAGTCGTTTTAGAGCCTCATAGTGATTCAAGAAAAAATAAAGTAGGAACAATTCGTGAAGAAGAGCTTATTTTATTGCCATTTATTCATCCTTGGTCAAAATTTAAATTTATTGAAAAGTAGGGTGTCGCCATGTTTGATTTAGTAATAAAAAATGCAAAAGAACTTAAAGGTCCGTCCTTTGAAATTGGTATTGAAAATGGGAAAATCAGCCAAATTGCACCCAAAATTACGGGAGAGACAAAAGAAACGTTGACCTTATCCTCACAGCAATATTTATCAGCTGGCTGGATTGATGATCATGTACATTGTTTTGAAGAAATGACGCTTTATTATGATTATCCGGATAAAATTGGCGTTGAAAAAGGCGTGACGACCGTTATTGATGCCGGAACAACTGGCGCAGAAAATATCGAAACGTTTTATCGTTACGCCAAGCAAGCAAAAACGAATGTCTATGCGCTACTGAATATCTCTAAATGGGGAATTGTCACGCAAGATGAGTTAGCTGATTTAAGTAAAGTGCAAGAAACATTAGTGAAACAAAAAATGAATGAACTTCCTGAATTCATTGTTGGAATCAAGGCACGAATGAGTAAAACTGTGGTAGGAAAAAATGGCATCACACCACTAGATTTAGCTAAAAAAATCCAAAATGAGAATCAGCATCTACCTTTAATGGTTCATATTGGTTCTGCGCCACCAGAATTAGCCGAAGTTTTAGCTAGAATGGAAAAGGGAGATGTCTTGACTCACTGTTTCAATGGAAAAAGTAATGGTATCCTTGATTCAGAAACAAATGAAATCAAATTGATTGCCAAAGAAGCCTTTGCGAAAGGAATCATTTTTGATATTGGTCATGGGACAGATAGTTTCAATTTTCATGTGGCAGAAGTCGCAAAACAAGCAAATATCAAAGCATCATCAATTAGTACGGATATCTATATTCGTAATCGTGAAAATGGACCAGTTTATGATTTAGCAACCACGATGGAAAAGTTACATGTCGTTGGTTATTCTTGGGAAGAAATTATTGAAAAAGTAACAAAGGCACCTGCGGAAAACTTTCATCTAGCCAATAAAGGGCAGTTGAAAGAACGATTTGATGCAGATTTAACGATTTTTGAATTTTTAGAAGAACCAAAAGTGTTAACAGATTCCAATGGTTTTACTCGGACGACGGATAGTCAGATCAAACCAGTCAAAACCATTATTGGAGGGGAAATTTATGACTGTCAGTTATGAAAAATTTCACTTAAAAGAAGTCATCAACGCTTCTGGAAAAATGACCATTCTAGGTGTATCAAAGGTTTCAGAAAAAGTGCTGGAAGCGCAGCGTTTTGGCGGTGAACACTTTTTTGAAATGAGTGAATTAGTGAAAGAAACAGGGAGCTACTTGGCTGGGCTACTTCAAGTCGAAGATACTCAAATCGTTTCGAGTGCCTCAGCTGGAATTGCACAGTCAGTTGCTGGCATTATTGGGCAAGGAAGTGCCTACCACGTGTATCACCCTTATACCAAAAAAATCACCAAGCGAGAAATCATTTTACCTAAGGGTCATAATGTGGATTATGGTACGCCTGTTGAAGTGATGGTTGAACAAGGTGGTGGACAAGTTGTCGAGGCAGGATATGCCAATATGTGTACACCTGACCACCTAGAAATGATGATTACGGAAGAAACAGCAGCAATTTTATATATTAAAAGTCATCACACCGTTCAAAAAAGTATGCTGAGTGTCCAAGAAGCTGCAGCAGTGGCACATCAACATGATCTTCCTTTAATTGTTGATGCAGCCGCAGAAGAAGATTTGTTTACTTATAGTCAACTTGGTGCCGACTTAGTAATTTACTCTGGCGCGAAAGCAATTGAAGGCCCTAGTGCTGGCTTAGTGATTGGCAAGAAAACGTATGTGGAATGGGTTCGTTTGCAAAGCAAAGGAATCGGACGTGCGATGAAAATCGGCAAAGATAATTTACTAGGCTTTACTCAAGCCGTTGAGGACTATTTACTTACAGGAAGTGAAACTGGGGAATCAATGAAAAAAAGATTACTTCCTTTTGTTGAGGCGATGAACCAACTACCAAATATTGAAGCAAAAATCGTGCAGGATGGTGCTGGTCGGGATATTTATCGGGCAAGCATCAAAGTTTCAGGTGAAAAGTCAGCTAAAGAAGTGATTACTGAGTTGAAAGAAAAAGATCCTGCCATCTATACAAGAGAATATCAGGCAAACAATGGTGTGATCGAATTTGATATTCGGTCAGTCACAGAAGCCGAAATGAAAAAAATTATTACACGATTAGCAGAAATTTTAAACTAAAACCAATTGATGAGGAGAATGAAGATGTCACTTAGTCCAAATTATTTAGCCGATCGAATTTGTCTAAACGTTTTAGCAAACTCTGTCGAAAATGCAAAAGCATGTTATGAAGCAGCCAATGGTCATATTGTTTTAGGTGTTCTTTCAAAAAATTACGAAACAGATGAAGCAGCAATTACTGATATGAAAAAATATCAAGAAGCAACGAATAATGCTTTGTCCGTTGGTTTGGGTGCGGGCGATCCCAATCAAAGCCAAATGGTCTCAAGACTGTCGGCTGTTTTGCAACCACAACATGTGAACCAAGTATTTACGGGAGTAGGTGCTTCACGAGCATTACTACAACAAGAAGAAACAGTTGTCAATGGTCTTGTGTCACCGACTGGAAAAGTGGGCTATGTCAATATCGCAACTGGGCCATTAAGTTCACAAGCACCTGCAGCTGAAGTACCAATTGAAACAGCTATTCAGTTGTTAAAAGACATGGGCGGGACATCCATTAAATATTTCCCTATGAAGGGACTTGCGCACAAAGAAGAATATCAAGCAGTCGCAAAAGCTTGTGCGGAATTCGATTTTGCGTTGGAGCCAACTGGTGGCATTGATTTGGCGAATTTCGAAGAGATCGTGCAGATTGCCGTTGATGCTGGTGTGAAAAAAATCATTCCCCATGTTTATAGCTCAATTATTGATTCAGAAACAGGAGATACAAAAGTTGAAGATGTTAAAACGTTATTGGAAATGATGGAGAAGCTGGTGAAGTAAATTGAAAAAAATGAAGATTGGTGCATATGGTGAAGTGATGTTACGCTTGACGCCCCCTGAACATTTGCAATTGGAACAAACACATACTTTGCGAATGGCGTATACGGGAACAGGTGTGAATCTGGTTGGAAATTTAGCACATTTTGAAATAGAAAGTTATCTGTTGACGGCGTTACCCGATAATCGTTTGGGGAAAGCTGCCTTAGCTAATTTAAAAAGTTTAGGTATTCAAACAGCGTATATCGTTCAACAACATCAACATATTGGTACGTACTTTGCGGAGATGGGATTTGGTGCAAGACCAACCGAAGTGACTTACCAAAACCGAAAAAGTAGTTCGTTTAGTTTGTCTCCAATCGAAGCTTATGACGTGAAACAATTCATTGAGCAAGTGGATATGCTTCATATCTGCGGAATTAGTTTAAGTTTGACTGAAATTACAGCACAAACGGCGATTACGTTGGCAAAAGAGGCACATGCTGCGGGGAAAATCGTTTGTTTTGATTTTAATTTTCGCCCAAGTTTAAACCAAGAACCAGGGAAAAAAGAGCAAATGAAACAGCGTTACGAAGAAATATTGCCTTATTGTACGATAGTTTTTGGTTCCACCCGAGATTTGGTGGAGTTGATGCAATGGAAAACAGAAGTCTCCGTTTCAGAAAATGAAACAGCCTTTATCCAATCCTTTTTAGCACATTATGATATTACGTGGTTTGCTGGTACAAAACGCCAAGTGATTAATCACGAAAAATTTTTGAGCGGTTATTTGATAACGCCGACAGACGCATTTGAAATACCCAAACAACGATTAGAGGTTTTAGATCGAATTGGTGCTGGAGATGCGTATGCCGCAGGAATCCTACTTGGTTTTGCAGAAGGCTGGTCATTGGAAGAAACTGTTGCATTTGCTATTGCCAATGCACGACTTGCGCATGCGATTCAAGGGGATGTACCATTGACAACGCGAAAACAAGTCAAGCAATTATTGGAACATCCAGACACAGATTTGATTCGTTAAGAAAAAGGCTGTGGCTCAAAGTGGTTAGCTTTAAGTAATAAGGAATTTTTTCTAAAAATAGTTTCTCATGTTTTTATGAAAAAAAGACTTATTGCCGAAGAAGCTACTTTGTGAACACCGTGAATAAAAGCTGTGGCTCAAAACGCTCAGCTCTAATAAATAAGAATAAATTTTCAGAAATTGCTTCTAAAATTTTTGTGAAATTTATTCTTATTTTGAAGGAGTTACTTCTTGAGTACCGAGGAAAAGGTTGTGGCGCAAAACGTTTAGCTCCGACAAGATAGCGAGCTGGCACTCAAAATAGCCTTTCATATTTTGAAGTGGATGCAAGCTATTGCGAGGAGTTGTTTTGGGAACACCGAGGAAAAAAGGTTGTAGCTCCAAGCGGTCAGCTTCACGCAATAAGAAATTTTTCTAAAAATAGTTCCTCATATTTTTATGAAAAGAGGACTTGTTGCCGAAAAAGCTGATTTGGGAAATATCGCCTATTAAGAAACAGGAGCTATGACAATCATTTTGTCACAGCTCCTGTTTTACTATGTTTGATGCTACTTTTTTTTGTTTGAATTTTTTATCAATTAATTAGTCTACTCTAGTCCATTCATCTAGACTTTTCCCATTCTCATCCAGAATTTCAAGCCAACTGTTTGTCCCGCCAAAGTAAAGGAACAGACTCACTTCATTGACACTTTTCAAAATAATATCAGCAGTTGTTTTATTACCAGAAATGTTTTCTTGATGATCGGCACGTAATTTGTCACCATACTTTGCGGCGTAACTCACGGAACCATCTTTATTAAGCGGAGCTTCCTCCATCATAATAGCGCCTTTTTTAACTAGCATTTCATTTCGACTTTTCCAATAAAGGGTGGCTTTACTGCCACGAAAATGAACAGTGAATGGAATCTCACTGACTTCTTTTGTCCAACGATGACGTGCTTTGGCTGGTTTCTTTTTCTTTGTTTCTGCTGGCAAGAAGAAGTAACCGATTGTTGTCAGTATACGCAAAAATTGTTCGCGTGTTTCCTCGATTTTCGGTAAAACATTTGTAGGGATCTGCTTGGCAATTTCTTCTGGTTTCGAAATGGTTAAGTTGTTTTCTTCTGCGAGTACTAAAAAGGAGTGACTTAAATAATTTGCTTCTATTTCCCAAGGGAGCGTTACCAAAATAAGCGTATCGAAGTCTTTAGGTACGGAATCAATTCCAACACAGTGGCGATTTTGGAAGTATAATTCAAAAGAGTTGTCCATAGGTTCTACTTTCTTAGTTGAAATGGTTAAGGTTCCTTGGCTCTCAGCTAACTCGATAATTGTTTGGTCTGGTTTGATTGTTCCAGTAAATGAGATTGTCATAATGTTTTCCCTTCTCTCTCGTTTAGTTTAAGCAATAGCTACGTTCAGTTTAGCATGAATGAAAAACAACTTCCCTTTATTTGGCTTTAACTTTAGTGATTTTAGCAAAAGAACGCTAAAATAAAGAGAACTTGATAAGTTTAGAAAGAGGCGAGAACATGAATTATTTTATTAGTGATCTTCATTTTTTTCATGAGGCTCTATTAGGACAAAATGATTTTGCTCCACGTTTATTTAAAACAGTTGATGAAATGAATGCTCAACTTATCGATAGCTGGAATGCTATTGTAAAAGAGCAAGATACCGTTTATCACTTAGGTGATCTTGCCATGCATCCTCAGTATGAAAAGGGGAGTCAGGAAATACTTGAACAAGTGAAACAACTAAATGGGGAAATCCATTTTATTAAAGGCAACCATGATAGCCGTGCCTTTTTTCGTTATTTAGAAAAAAATGATCCTGGAATGATGAATCAAGACAAGAAGTTTTATTTTCATGATGTCGGTGCAATCGTTAAATTTAATCACCATCAATATTACTTAACGCATTATCCTTTATTGTTGGGGCAAAATGATGCCGTTCGTAATTTGCACGGTCACATCCATAATTATAGTGTTCCAATCGGCAATGATGTAAATGTGGGTGTAGATGCGCCGGAAAGGAAATTATTAGCCAAAACCTTACCATTCGGATCGCCATTATCAGAAGCAAACATTGATGAAATTTTTCAAGCAAAGCAAGAAGAATTAGCAAAAATTAACCGATTATGAACAAACTTCATCTTATATAAAACGGTGATTTTTTGGTTATAAATTATTGAAATTATTTTTGGTAAAATCTTAAGAACAAAGAGATGAAATTTTCAAAAAAATGACGTATAATGGAAAGCACTGAAAAGTTGCGACCTTCAACTCGTAGATGTTTCAGAAAATCTAATTGAAATGATGGTGATAGTATGACAGACAACAGCAAAACACGCGTTGTCGTAGGGATGAGTGGCGGAGTTGACTCATCAGTAACAGCACTTTTACTAAAGGAACAAGGGTATGATGTCGTTGGTATCTTCATGAAAAATTGGGACGATACTGACGAAAATGGCGTATGTACAGCGACGGAAGACTACAAAGATGTTGCAAAAGTTGCAGCGCAAATTGGAATTCCTTATTACTCTGTGAATTTTGAAAAAGAATATTGGGATCGAGTGTTTGAATATTTCTTAGCAGAATACCGTGCAGGACGGACACCAAATCCAGATGTGATGTGTAATAAAGAAATCAAGTTTAAGGCATTTTTAGATTACGCAATGGATTTAGGTGCAGAATATGTAGCAACTGGGCATTATGCACAAGTTTCTCGTGATGAAAATGGTGTGGTTCACATGCTTCGTGGTGTGGACAATAACAAGGATCAAACCTATTTCTTGAGCCAATTGTCACAAGAACAATTAGCAAAAACAATGTTCCCACTAGGCGGTATGGAAAAATCAGAAGTACGTGCCATTGCTGAACGTGCTGGCTTAGCGACAGCAAAGAAAAAAGATTCAACTGGGATCTGTTTTATTGGAGAAAAGAATTTCAAACAATTTTTAAGCAATTACTTACCAGCAAAAAAAGGAAACATGGTGACGCTTGATGGTGAAGTCATGGGACAACATGCTGGTTTAATGTATTACACAATCGGTCAACGCCAAGGATTAGGAATTGGTGGTGGCGGAAAGACACAAGAACCATGGTTTGTTGTTGGAAAAGACTTAACAACAAACACGTTATATGTTGGACAAGGATTTAATCATCCTGCCTTGTATGCAACAAGTCTTGAAGCAAGTGAAATTCATTTCACAACCAACAATGAAATGCCGAAAGAATTCAAATGCACAGCGAAATTCCGTTATCGTCAACAAGATGTTCCTGTAACGGTTCGCTTACTTCCTGGAAATCGTGCAGAAGTCATTTTTGATGAACCAGTACGTGCGATCACACCAGGGCAAGCAGTTGTCTTTTATGATGGAATGGAATGTTTGGGTGGCGGTTTAATTGATAATGCCTTCCAAGAAGCAAAAGTGTTGCAATATATCTAAAGGTTGCGGCCCAAATCGTTTAACTCCGAGAAGATAAGGAGTGATGTTCAAAAACAGTTGCCATCGTTTGGAACAATCAAGAGTTATCACAAGGAGTTGATTTGAGAGCACCGAATATCAAAGGTTGCAGCCCAAATCGTTTAACTCCGAGAAGATAAGGAATGATGTTCAAAAACAGTTGTCATCGTTTAGAACAAACATTAATGATTATTTTAAGTAACGCAAGTAACAAAAAATAAATAAAAAAATAGCTGCTCCTAATTGGGAGTAGCTATTTTTTTATTTACTAGCAGATAAGTTAAGAGAAATTGGTGTAAAAAAGGCTGGCTGACATGGCAACCAACCTTTTCATTTTTTAGTTAATGTAATTGTTTTTTTTTCAAAGAATGCTCTGTTAATGCTGAATCATCTAAAGAAACTGACTTTTCAACAACGGGTTCATGGATTTCTTGTGTATTATGACGGACTAATAAAAAATTAACCATAACGAGTAACGAGGTTGAGAGAAACACGCCCCGATAACCAAAAGCACTTGAAACGCTTGAACCAATCATTGGACCAATCACATTCCCTGTCGCTTGGAAAGATTGATTGTAACTAAAAATTCTACCAGCAGCGTGATGTGGTGAATATTTCGTGATCAATGCTTGAACCGCTGGAAGAAGACAAGCATCCGAGATCCCAACTAAAAAACGCAAACCAGCAAGCTGCCAAACATTTGTGACAAATGCCATTGGAATATAAACTAAGACGGCAAAGCCTAAGCCGATTGCTAGAATTCGTTCACTACCGATTCGATCACCAAGCCGTCCAAAACGAGGTGCTGCAATCAAAGTTGCTATCCCAGGAATCGATGCAATAATTCCGCTAACTAAAGTCACGTCTCCATGTCCATTCAATAACTGACGAATATACAAACTAATGATTGGACTAATTGAATTATTAGATGCTTGGATAATCATTGTAGTGATAAACATTCCCAAGACAACTTGAGGATACTTAAGCTCTCGAAAAATTTGTTTAGCAGAAACCATGTTTTCTTTTTTCACAGGTATAAATTCTTCATGAACAAAAAATAGACTAAGTAGAAAAACCAAAAATAAAATAATTCCAGTAATGAAAAATGTTGGACGATAGCCAAAGGTTGAAGCAGAAATACCACCTAACAGCGGACCGAGTAATGTTCCAGTAACTGATCCAGTAGCCAGTGTTCCAAGAACTTGACCACTTTTTTCTTTAGGAGTACCTGTCGCAACGAGAGCGGTGGCATTACTGATGTAGCCCGAAAAGATACCTTGCAAAAGACGTAAGCCAACAAGTTGATAAACATTGCTGACGCAACCCATTAAGGCAATCACAACTGCCATCCCAAGAGAAGCACGTAACAGCATCAATTTTCGCCCTTTTTGATCGGCAAGTTTTCCCCACCATGGGGAGATAATCGTCGTTACCAAAAAAGTAGAAGAAAAGGTTAAGCCACTCCAAAAATTCAACTGAGCGGTACTATAATGACCTAACGTATCTATGTAAAGTGACATAAATGGCATGACCAGACTGAACCCAATACCAGCCATAAAAGTTCCAAACCATAAAACGAGTAGATTGCGTTCCCAAACTTCTCTTCTTCTAAATATTTTTCTTTTTATTTCCGTAGTCAAGCAAAATCCTTCTTTCTGAAAATTTTCATCTACAGTCGATTATTATAAACTACAACTTGTAGTTTATCAACAAAACTTCCTTTTTTATCCGAGTTTTTCATGTTAAACTATGAATGTTAAGGATTTTTTTACTTATGAGGAGATTAAAGAAATGAAAAAGAGAAATCTGTCTCAAGAAAAAATCATCGACTGTTTTCGTGAGTTAGCAGAAGAAATGGATGTGCAACAACTTACTTTTCAACATTTAGCAAAACGTTTAGACATCAAGTCGCCTTCACTCTATAACTATTTTAAAAATATTCGTGAGGTGAAAACGGCGTTGACTGCGCAGCTTTTACGTGAACTGAATGACCAATTGTTACGAGCATTAGTTGGGAAAAGTGGTGCTGAGGCACTCCGAATATACGCAAAAACTTATCAAGAATTTGCTTTTGCCAATCGCGCAGTCTATGAGTTATTGATTAGTATTCCCCACACGAATGAAGAAATTTTACTCGATGGGATCCATGAAACGAATCAAATCATCTTGCAGATTTTTGAAGTATTTGAATTAACAAATGAAGAAAAAGTTCATCGCAGCCGTGAGCTAAGAAGTCTGATCCATGGGTATTTATCTTTACGTTTTTTAGGCTATTTTACTCGTGAACCACAAGTGGATCCAGAAGAAAGCTATCGCTGGATGATTGAAGATTTTATTGCGACATTGTCATCTAAAAAAGGTTTGGATAAATGAAAATTAAAATAGATTGATTTTCGTAAGAGTGATTTCTTGCAACTTTTTTGAAAAGTGACTAAGATGTAGCTATTGTGAAACGAGCAGAACAAAATGCTTACGTCTAAGTTGAAAAGAGGGAACGCAAATATGTATCAAGTAATAACCATGTTTGGTGATAATGAGCCATGGTGGTTTTTCGAGAATTGGGAAGAAGATATTCAAGATGAGAAAATCTTTGATTCTTTTGAAGAAGCCAAAGCTGAGTATGAAAAACAATGGATCGCAATCCATCAAAAATATGAATATATCAATGCGAAGAGCAACTTTCTAAGCGCCTTTTGGAATGAAGGAGAAGAGCGCTGGTGTGAAGAATGTGATGATGATCTCCAACAATATAAAGGTTTAGCTTTATTAAAAGAAAATCAACCACTCAGCGTAGAAAGTGGAAAGGAATTTTATGAAACAACTAATTCTAGCGGAAAAACCAAGCGTTGCCAAAGACCTAAGCAAGGTGCTTGGAGCTAATCAAAAACATAAAAATTATTACGAAGGACCCAAGGTGATTGTGACCTGGGCCCTTGGTCATTTATTGGGACTGAAAATGCCAGAAGACTTGAACAAAGAATGGCAGAGTTGGCAGATGGAAACATTACCGATGATTCCCAAAAATCTAGGAATCAAACCACTACCAAAAACTGGGCATCAATTAAAGGCAATCAAGCAATTAGCAACCCGAAAAGATGTGGATGAAGTTGTCATTGCAACGGATGCTGGAAGAGAAGGCGAGTTAGTCGCGCGCTGGATTTTAGAATACGTACATTTTAATAAACCAGTAAAACGTTTATGGATTTCTTCTCAAACAGATAAAGCAATCAAAGATGGATTTAAGCACCTCAAGCCAGCCAAAGAATACGATGCACTTTATGCGTCTGCTTTGGCAAGAGCAAAAGCAGACTGGTTAGTCGGTTTAAATGTGACACGAGCATTGACGGTTAAATATCAGGATAATTTATCTGCAGGCCGTGTGCAAACACCAACTTTAGCTTTAGTACGTGATCAAGAAAAGAAGATTGAACAATTTCGACCACAGACTTATTTTACAATCCATTTAGCGGTTGCTAACGAACAAGCGAAAATGATTCAAAAAAATCAATTTGCGTTGAAAAAAATAGAAGAAGCACAAGCACTTGTGAAAACATTAAGTCAGTCGAATGGTACGGTAACAGAGATTCAAGAAAAGCTAAAGACTGAACCTGCTCCGTTGCCTTATGATTTGACAGAAATCCAGCGTGAAGCGAACCAACGACATGGTTATTCAGCGAAAAAAACATTAAGTTTAGTTCAAAGTTTGTATGAAACACACAAAATCGTGACTTATCCGCGTACAGATAGTAAGTATTTGACAAATGATATGAAAAGCACGATGAAAGAGCGTCTACAAGCTGTTAGTGATTTTGCACCAGAAGTGAAACTTTACTTGAAAAATGGCGCAGTGGTGAAACAAACAAAAGTTTTTCAAGATAGCAAAGTAACTGATCATCATGCGCTGTTACCAACGGAAAATCGTCCACGTTATGAAAAATTGAGCAACGAGGAACAAAAAATTTATCAAATGATCGTCACACGTTTCTTAACGTTATTTGCTGAACCACATAAAGTGAGCCAGACAAAAATCACCGTAAATTTTGGAAAAGAAATATTTGTTTTTCGTCAAAATCGAGTGGTTCAAGCTGGCTGGAAGAAATCAGCGGAAGAAACGGTTAACGAAGTTGAATGGAAAAAAGGGCAGCGCATTACGCCAAACTTTACTATCAAAAAAGAACTTTCTGCACCGCCAAAGCCATTAACTGAAGCAAGTTTACTTGGATTTATGGAGAAGTATAGTTTGGGCACACCAGCGACTCGTGCGGAGATTATTGAAAAATTGATTAAATCAGAATTAATGGAGCGGACACCAGCTGGTCTACAAGTTTCGCCGAAAGGTAAGCAATTACTTGAGTTAGTTAATCCTTCATTAGTTACACCGGAATTGACTGAAAGTTGGGAAAAAGATCTGGAAGCCATTGCCGCAGGAAAAAAACAGGCGGGTCAATTTTTACAAGGAATTGAAAAGGAAACGAAACGTTTAGTTCAAGAAATCAAAACAAGCAAGCAATCTTATCAAGATTTTTCAATTACACAAAAGAAATGTCCTGAATGTGGTTCAAATTTACGAGAAAAAAATACGCGTGACGGTAAAATCTATGTCTGTACGAATGCGGACTGTAGTTATCGTCGACGAAAAGATCCTAAGGTCTCTAACCATCGTTGCCCACAATGTCATCGAAAAATGGAAATCATTGAGGGAAAAAATGGCGCTTATTTCCGTTGTAAATATGATGGAACGACAGAAAAAATGTTAGGGAAAAAAGAGCAAAAGAAAAAGATGACGAAGCATGAAGAGCGTCGTCTGATGAAAAAATATTCACAGGCGGAAGAGCCGGAAGAAAGTCCTTTGGCAGCTGCTTTAAAAGCTGCGATGAAAGAGTAGTAGAAAAAGGATGTGGCGCAAAACGCTTAGCTCCGACAAGATAGTGAGCAAACACGCAAAATAGCTTTTCATATTTTGCCGTGTATGCAAACTATCTGGAGGAGTTGTTTTGGGAACACCGTGAATAAAGGATGTGGCGCAAAGCGTGTAGCTTCAAGCAATAAGGAGTTTTTTCTAAAAATAGTTTCTCATGTTTTTATGAAAAAAAGACTTATTGCCGAAGAAGTTGCTTTGGGAACACCGTGAAAAAGGTTGTGAAAGAAGTGCGCTGCTCCAATAAATAAGAATAAATTTTCGGAAATTGCTTTTCAAATTTTTGTGAAATTTGGACTTATTTGGAAGGAGTTATTTCTTGAATAACGTGAATAAAGATTGTGGCGCAAAACGCTTAGCTCCGACAAGATAGTGAGCAAACACGCAAAATAGCTTTTCATATTTTGCCGTGTATGCAAACTATCTGGAGGAGTTGTTTTGGGAACACCGTGAATAGAGGTTGTGGCACAAAACGTCTTGCTTCAAACAAGTAAGAACACTTTTCTAAAAATAATAGCTCAAAATTAGTTAAACAACTAAAGAATAAAAGAAAATCAAAAAAGCCACGCAAGCTTCTACATGAGAAGCTGCGTGGCTTTTTATAAGATTTCTGCTATTTTTCAGCAGATTGTTTGATATGAATAAAGAAAATTTGAACCAGACTTATTTACTTAATTTCAAATGCCTATAAACTTTCAAAAATTGGCGGATGATTTAAATACTTTAGAATTTTTTGGAAATCTACAAAATCGATAATTAATGTTGTTGTATTTATGTTTGGGTGAAAGCCAACTGTGTCTTTTTGGTCGATTGCCGCATCAATAACTACTTGAATTTGATTTTCGGTATCGTGCATAAGGGCTAAAGGCGTGAGGGTGCCAGCAGGAACGCCTAATAATTGGGTCATTTGTTCTTCTGATAAAAAAGAAAGACGCTTCTCAGCTAATTCATCGGCTAACTTTTTTAAATCAGCATGTTTTTCATCAGGCAAGATAACAAGATAAATTTGCTTGCCTTTTTTTGATTTCAACAATAAATTTTTAACTTGAGGACCAGGTAAATCAAATGTCAAATTTTTAACAGATGTAATTGCTGGATGGTCCACTTTTTGATAAAAAATTCCTAGGTGAGAAAGTAGCTCGTACGCTTCTTGTTCAGTTGCTTGTGGCATATTTCATTCGACCTCCTTCATTTATTTTTATTTTAACAGGTAAAAAAAATTTGACAAATGAAAATTAATCCTGTAAATTACACGTAAGTAAATGAAATGACATCGAAAAGAAGAGTAGCCATTAGCAGTTTTTAGAGAGTCTCTGGTTGGTGCGAAGAGATAGCAACTAATTGTGAAACACATCTTGGAGTCGGTTTTTTGAAATTGAGAAGTAGGAGAACCCGGGTAGCCCGTTATAGCTGCGGTCATTGTTTGATGACCAGATGAGGTTGGCTGACTGTGAAGTGCCAACAAAAAAAGGTGGAACCACGTTTATTCGTCCTTTGGTCATAACGACCAAAGGCTTTTTTTTTCACCAATTTCTGGAAACAAGACCGCTAGAGGTTTTTTCTGCAAGGAAAAAGCAAACAGAGGTGGAACCACGTGTAAACGTCCTCTTGGCATCAAGCCAAGAGGGCTTTTTTTATTTAAAGGAGGAAAAACAATGAAAGATTTAATTGAAGTTATGCCGCAATTATTAGTTGGAGCACTGACAACCTTGAAATTATTTTGTTTGACATTAGTCGGCTCACTACCACTCGGATTGATTTTAGCGTTAGGATTATCGCTCAACTTTAAGCCAATTCGTTATCTTCTTCAAACGTATGTCTGGGTTATGCGAGGAACACCATTACTTTTACAATTGATTTTTGTTTTTTATGGGTTACCAACGATTGGGATTGTCTTCGATCGTTTTGAAGCAGCTTTACTAGCGTTTGTATTAAATTATGCGGCATACTTTGCCGAAATCTTTCGCGGGGGAATCCAATCTATTCCACAAGGACAGTATGAAGCAGCACAAGTTTTACAATTTAGTCCTTTTCAAACAGTGACGAAAATCGTGATCCCACAGGTAATAAAAATTGTTCTTCCTTCTGTAGGAAATGAAGTCATCAACTTGGTGAAAGATTCTTCATTAGTTTATATTTTAGGTTTAGGGGACGTTATGCGTGCAGGAAAAATTGCCATGGAACGGGATGCTAGTTTATTACCATTACTAGGTGTGGCAGGAATTTATCTTGCACTGACAGGAATCTTGACATTGATTATGAAACAAGTAGAAGAGAAGTTGAACTATTATCGCTAGGAGGAAAAAAGATGATCGAATTAAAAAAAGTAAGTAAAACATTTGGTAAAAAACAAGTAATCAAAGAGTTAGATTTAGTCATTGCTGATGGTAAGACATTAGCTATCGTTGGTCCTTCTGGTGGTGGGAAGACAACCCTCCTTCGTGTATTAGCTGGACTTGAAAAAGCAGATAGTGGTGAGTTTTATTTAGATCAAGAACCATTTAACCCAGCGGAACTAAAAAATCGGGAACAAGTGGTAGGCGTTGTATTCCAAGATTTTCAATTATTCCCACATTTAAGTATTTTCGATAACATCACTTTAGCGCCTAAGAATGTGTTAAAACAGCCAAAAGAAGTGTATACCAAAAAGGCAAAAGAGCTGGCAGAGTCTTTAGGTATCAGTGATTTATTAGACAGCTATCCTTTCCAATTGTCAGGTGGGCAAAAGCAACGTGTTGCAATCGCACGCGCGTTAGCTATGAATCCCAGAGTGTTAGCTTATGATGAGCCAACAAGTGCACTAGACCCTGAGTTGCGTCAACAAGTTGAAAAGTTGATTGTATCTCTGAAAGAAGAAGGTGTAACTCAAATTATTGTGACCCATGATTTAGTTTTTGCAGAAAATGTGAGCGATCAGTTATTAAAAGTAACACCAAACCAGTAAAAGAAAGGGAGAAAAAATAGATGAAAAAATTTACTCAGGCATTATTTTTAGTTCTTTTTATTTTACTCGGACTTTCTGGTTGTGGACGAAAGCCAACAGAAGACAGTTGGGCGACAATCAATCAAGAAAAAGAAATCACGATTGGCTTAGACGATACATTTGTTCCGATGGGGTTTCGTGATAAAGATGGTAAGTTAACTGGCTTTGATATCGAGTTAGCTAAAGCTGTGTTTAAAGAATATGGAATCAAGGTCAACTTTCAACCGATTGACTGGTCAATGAAGGAGTTTGAGTTGACTAATGGAACGATTGATCTGATTTGGAATGGCTATTCCAAAACCCCTGCACGTGAAAAAAAAGTACAGTTTACACAACCTTACATGGAAAACATGCAAGTTTTAATAACGCCTAAAAGTTCTAAAATCACAAGTTTTGCAGACATGAAGGGGAAGATTCTAGGTGCTCAAAATGGTTCATCAGGTTACGATGTCTTTACGAAGCAACCGGAAGTCCTAAAAGATTATGTTAAAAACAAGGAAGCTGTTCTATATGATAGCTTTAATGAAGCATTGATTGATTTGAGAAGTGGTCGAATTGATGGTTTATTAATGGATCGTGTGTATGCAAATTATTATTTGAAACAAAAAAATCAATTGCAAGATTATCACATTTTAACTGGAGATTATGCAAGCGAGGATTTTGCAGTAGGGGCGAGAAAATCAGATCAGACATTAGTGACAAAAATCAATCAGGCGTTTGATCAACTAGAAGCCTCAGGTGAGTTTCAGAAACTGTCACAGCGATGGTTTGGGGAAGATGTGACGCCAAAATGACTAAATGAAAGATAGTTTAAGAAATCAGTAACGGGGTTTCTTGAGCTATTTTTTATTTAAGTAAGTAAATATAAAGAAACAGAAGAGAAGGTTACCCTATAAAAAAGGAACACTGGTATGTGAAGATAAGAGCAGGTATGCGTCCGTTTGGATCACTCATGTTTTTTTATAAATGTAAAAAAGAATGTTATCATAAATGAGACATATTTTTACGGAGGAACAGTTTAATGAAAAAGGGTGTAGGGTATTTAGTATGTGTGACGTTGCTGTCAACAACGATGTTAGCAACGATGTTAGCAACGACAAGTGTTCTTGCTGAAGAAACAATTGATACAACGACGAATACAACAATGAATAAGCAGACGATAATGTCTACTTATACGGAGGAACAAACGAAAAGTAGTACAGTTACAGAGGAAGACCAAGTGAATGAAGAAGTTCAGACAACTATTGTCAATGGGGAACAAGTAACTGTTGAGCCACCAGTCAAAGAAGGTCAAGCTGAGGCAGAGGCAACGGAGGCACCAAAAGAAGAGTTGCAAGAAGGTGGATCAAGTCTTTATGCGCGAAGTGCGATTCAAAGTTCTGTTCAAACATTTCCGATGTATCGTTTATTCAATCCCTATAGTGGGGAACATTTTTACACAAGAGATACTGGTGAGCGTGATAAACTGAGAAAAATTGGCTGGAACTATGAAGGAGTCGGCTGGCAAGCGCCAACAACTGGTGCACCTGTTTATCGTTTGTACAACCGTTACAATGGGGAACATTTTTACACGCTAAATGCGAAAGAGCGCGACAATATCACTAAATATGGTTGGAAGTATGAAGGCATTGGTTGGTACTCTTACACTGGCACAAATGGAATCCCCGTTAGCCGTCTGTATAGTAAACGGGTCAACTGGCATCATTACACGCTAGACGAAAAAGAGAAAAATGTGATTAGTAAACAAGGCTGGAACTATGAAGGTGTAGGTTGGTATGCGGTAGGGAATGGCCAACAAACGAATGATGACTATAAGTTTCTTGGTGTGAAAAATTACAACCAATACGCTTTAGGTGCACCAAGCGGTTGTGAGGGTGCTTCATTACTGCAAGCTTTACAATACAAAGGGAAAATCACTAACTGGAGCTTAACTCAATTTTTAAATACGATTCCTAAATCTACAAATGGAAATCCAAATACTGGTTTTGTTGGCAGTCCTTTTGTAGAAAATTCTTGGACCTATTCCGCAATCTATCCTGCACCATTAACAACTTGGGGACAAAAGTATGGCAATGTTCAAAACATTTCTGGAAGTTCGATGAATATTCTTTTAAATGAAGTGAAAAGCGGGAACCCAGTTGTTGCTTGGGTAACGATTAATTTCCAACCGATACGCTGGGGCAACTGGAATTTTGGGGTAGCAGCCAATAATAATCACGCAGTAACACTCGATGGCTACAACAAGGGCAGTAATCAAGTTCATGTTTCTGATCCAATCAGTGGCTCCTATTGGCTAAGCCGAACAACATTTGAGAATATTTACAATGCAAGAAAATATGCAGTAGTTGTAAAATAAGTAAAAGACAAGACAGGGACAAAATTAAAATCCAGCCGTTCTTAACACATTTTCCAATTTAAAAAACGCCTAAAATTATCGTTTTCAAAACGAATTTTGGGCGTTTTTCTATTTAGGTTACTTTTGTTCCAGTCCAATTCTTTTATGAATTAGCCACCTGATTGAAAATAAAAAAATGAAAATTAAAAGGCAATCTCTTGAAAATGAGCAGGAGAATGGTTATAGTTTGTGGATTTATTTCCAGAAGGGAATAGGAAGGTAACGCATTTGAAGCAACTAATATATGATAATTAGCTACTTTTCTAAAGAAAAACAAGGATTGACTTTGAAGGCTTTTTTTCTATTATAAAGAGAAGGGGGGGAGTACATGAAAGAAGAATTGTTGAATTATTTGAAGAACCAAACGGCATTTCTCAATTTGAATGATTTAAGTGATATCTTCACTGCTTCAAAGTTGGCTGAAATATTTAAAGTGAAACGAAATACAGTTAGCCAATATTTAAATCTTATGACAGAAACTGGTGAGTTAGTGAAGATAAATTCACGCCCAGTTTATTATTTTCACAAAGAAGCATTCGAAAAACAGTTTTTTACTTTGCACACAAACTATTATGAAAGCGCTAAACAAATTTTATCTGAGCAACCCTTGTTTGGTAAAAAACAAGATTTATTTTCTCTTCTAATCGGTCACGATAAGAGTTTGCATCAAGTAATTGAACAAATCAAAGCAGCGCTTAACTATCCTGATGGTGGATTACCTGTCCTGATTAATGGAGAAAGTGGTACAGGAAAAAGCTATTTGGTTAAATTGATTCATCATTACTGTATCCAAAATGATCTTATCGCAGAAGACGCACCTTTTGTGACATTGAATTGTGCACAATATGCGAATAATCCTGAACTTCTGACTAGTAATCTTTTTGGACATGTGAGAGGGGCTTATACTGGGGCGAATGACGATCGCAAAGGCGCATTTGAATTAGCAAATGGCGGGATTTTATTTTTAGATGAAGTGCATCGCTTGACTGCTGAAGGTCAAGAAAAATTATTTACTTATTTAGATCAGCATTTAATTTATCGAATGGGAGATACAAGTAATCCAATTAATGTTCAAACAAGGTTATTTTTTGCAACAACAGAAGAGCTAACTAGTAATTTCTTAAATACATTTATTCGGCGAATCCCGATCCAAGTGACAATTCCTTCACTACAACAGCGAGAGAAGAATGAACGAGTCGAGTTAATTTATTCTTTTCTGATTAATGAACAAACAAAAATCAAACGCGATCTTTTGATTAGTGGTCAAACACTTGAATTACTGGCTAATGGAAAATTTAAAGGGAATATTGGGGAATTAAAAAATATTATTAAGGTCATGGTGGCTAAAGCTTTCTCTGAATCGATGAAAGAACAGCCAATCAAATTGACCATTTATCAGCTACCAGAAAGATTGTTTTCGCAACATAGTTACAACTTACAAACATCATTTCCAGAAGAAATAGTCATTCATAGTGAATCTAAAGTAGAACATTTAATGATGCCAAATACGCATAATCAAAAAAAAGTGGATGACTTTTTATCAACTATCATTTTAGAATATCAAAAATCTAACGGGCATTTGAACGAGTGCCATTTAAAATTAAAAGAAATAGTTGATCGGTTATTTGACTATTTGCTATTTAAAACAGACCGTAACCAAAAACATGAGACATTGCTATACCTAACTCAATATGTTCGTGAAACTTTTCAACAAATGGAAAATGCTTATCAGATAAAGTTTAACGGAAATAGTGTATACGCAGTTGGCTATTATTTATTTCAACGTGGTGCTAGTCGTTGGATACCTGAGGATCGACAGATTATGGGATTAGTCTATCAACTGGAAGCACAGCTCTTGGAAGCCTATCCAGCAAGCTATCATTATGTTGAAAGAATACTTGAGTTATGCAAACCAAAGGTCGATATTGAAGTATCAGTAATGGATCGAATCGTTCTGACCCTATATTTAAAAAAAGCAGATTGGACCAAAAAACAGGGAATACCGAAAGCAATTATTGTCGCCCATGGTTATGCGACAGCTAGTAGTATTGCAAATGTTGCGAACCGTTTTTTAGAACATAATATTTTTGAATCATTTGATATGTCTTTAGATGTAACGCCACAGCAAATTGCAGAAGAAATCCTAGTATACAGTGAAAACAATGATATTTCTAATGGACTAGTCATTTTAGTGGATATGGGCAGCCTCAAAGAGATCTATCAGTATTTTCCGAAGCAAATCAATGTACCAATTGTCATTATGAACAATGTGACAACGCCACTAGCGATTTTAGTAGGTGAAAACATTAAGAACCAACGAACTTTAAATGAAATTGCAAGTGAGTCTGTTGATAAAGTACATTTTGATTGGGAAATCATCTATCCAGAGGAAAATCGACCAAAAGCCTTGTTAACCACTTGTCAAACAGGTATAGGAACGGCAACTAAGATTAGTCAGTTATTAGAAAAAAGTTTACCTAATTCCTGCAAACTAAAAATTTTGCCACAAGAATATCGGATTTTAAATGAAAGAAAAGTAAATGAGATTGTTTTTTCTGTTTATGACGTCTTAGGGATTATTGGTACAGATGATCCAGCAATTGAAGGTGTAGCATACCTATCTTTAGAAGAACTGATTTCAGGAGATGAGCATCAGAAATTGAATGAGTGGCTAAGTCAAGTGATGACACCAGAAGAAAAGCAGATTTTTAATACAAACATCGTCCGCAATTTTTCATTAGAAAGAGTGATTGATTCAGTCACGATTCTTGATACGGATAAAGTGATGAGTGAAATTGATTTATTTATACGCGACCTGGAATTAGTTAACTTGATTCAGTTATCAAATGCAAAAAAATTAGCACTATATGTCCATGTTAGCTGTCTGATTGAGCGTTTGATTCGAAATATCCCAATCGAAACTTATGAAGGACCCTTGGTATTTGATCAGTGTCAAAAGGAACGCTTGAAGAGCCTTAAGAAAGCTTTTAGTGTCATTGAACGTGATTATAGTGTCGTGATTCCAGATTCTGAAGTTGCTTATATTTTTGATATCGTCTATAGAAACACGGACACCTCAATGAAAACTGAAGAATTTTAGAAAAGTAAGCAGTACGCCACTAAAGTTGGCACGCTGCTTGCTTTTATTTAACTGTAAAGGACGGAGAGGTGAACATTATTGAAAAGAAAGCTGATTTTAGCATCACATGGAAAGTTAGCATCGGGGATAAAATCTTCTTTGGATTTGATTTGTGGAGAAAAAGAAATTGAAACACTAGATTGCTACTTGAGTGAAGAGTTTAATTTAGAAAAAGAAGTCAAAAAAATAATGGAACGTCACCAAGATCATCAGTTAGTAGTTGTGACGGATTTATTTGGTGGGAGTGTGAACAATGAATTTTTAACGTATATTCAACAAGACAATTTTTATTTAGTTACAGGAATGAATTTACCTTTTTTAATTGAGTTAACTATGCAGTTTCAAATAACAGAATCACTCTCAAGTTTAATTAAAGAAACTTTAGAGAAAACGAAACAAACGATTCTGTTTTGTAATTCATTAATCAGCAACGAAGTAGAGGAAGAAGAGTTTTAAATCATTAAATAAATGGAGGAAAAATAATGATTTTATTAACAAGAGTGGATCACCGTTTATTACATGGACAAGTGGCATTTTCTTGGACACAAGGGTTGGGGGCAGATTGTATTTTGATTGCAAATGATGATGTACCAACAAATGAAATTCGGAAAACGACAATCAAGTTAGCTAAACCACAAGGAGTAAAGTTGGTTATCAAAAATATCGAAGATTCAATTTCAGCATTACAAAGTGGTGTGACAGATAAGTACAAACTTTTTATTGTAGTGGAGTCAATTGCTGATGCCAAGAAATTAGCAGAAGGCTATCCAGAAATCAAAAAAATCAATTTGGGTGGAATCAAAGCAAAAGAAGGAACGCGAAGTCTGGGTAAGGCAGTCAATGTTTTACCGGAAGAAGAAGATCTATTAGCAGAAATGGTCGATAAAGGAATCGAAGTAGAAATACGACAAGTACCATCTGATAAAAAAGTTATTGTTACTGAAGTTCTTTAAAAGAAAGGTTGAAGAAAAATGTTCATTCAAGCAATTTTACTCGGACTCGTTGCATTTATTGCCCAGTCGGAATATGCATTAGGAACATCATTACTGTCACGGCCAATCGTTACAGGTCTATTTACTGGACTAGTATTAGGTGATTTGAAGACTGGAATCGTTATGGGAGCTACTCTAGAATTAGCATTTATCGGTTCATTTTCTGTTGGTGCAGCGATTCCACCAGATGTTGTTACTGGTGGTGTGTTGGGAACAGCTTTCGCAATTACTGCTGATGCGGGACCCGAAACAGCTTTGCTATTGGGCTTACCTATTGCGACATTGACTTTGATTTTAAAGAATGTCTATCTTGGCCTTTTGATTCCAATCATGAACCAAAAAGCGGACAAATACGCTCTAGAAGGAAACTATAAAGGTATTGAGCGAATGCATTTGACTGCAGGGTTTGGTCTATCATTGATGCTAGGTTTAGTGGTCATGGTTTCATTTGTGGTGGGTAGTAAAACAATCGGTGATTTATTAAACATGATTCCTGATTTCATTCAGCATGGATTATCTGTAGCGACGGGATTGATTCCAGCACTTGGATTTGCTATGCTCGCACGACTTTTAATCAATAAAGAAGTAGCACCGTATTTTTTCCTAGGTTTTGCTTTAGCTGCTTATCTAGAAATTCCAGTTACTGGAATCGCAATTTTTGGCGCTATCGTAGCAGTCGTAGTTGTTAACATTATGAATGTACGTGGTAATCAAGAAAACAGTGCCCAAACTTCAACAGGAGGGATAGTTGATGATGACTTCTAATGAGAATAATGAGTTGAAAATCACTAAGAAAGATCTGAGCAAAGTATTTTGGCGTTCATTTCAGATGGAATTTTCTTGGAATTATGAGCGACAAATGAATCTTGCTTATTGTTATGCAATGATTCCTATTTTGAAAAAACTTTACAAAACTAAGAACGAAATGGCCAATGCTTTGAGACGTCATTTGGAGTTTTTCAATACAACACCACACATTGTTACGCTGATTTTAGGAATCAATGCAGCGATGGAAGAAGAAAATGCCAACGATCCCAATTTTGATGTGTCCACGATTGATAATATCAAAACCTCACTTATGGGACCATTGGCAGGCATCGGCGATTCTTTCTTTTGGGGAACACTACGTTTAATTGCTACTGGTGTAGGTACTTCGTTAGCAATGCAAGGAAATATATTAGGACCTATTCTATTTATACTTATTTTCAACATACCTCATTTACTATTTCGTTATTTTGCAACATCTTGGGGATATAAATTGGGAACAGGGTTCTTAAAGAAAATTCAAGAAAATGGCATGATGGGAAGTTTGACATTGGGAGCGTCGATCATTGGTTTGATGGTAGTGGGAGGAATGACAGCTTCAATGATTGATATCAATATTCCATTAAAAATTGGCACAGGAGAAAATGCAGTAACAGTTCAAAGTATTTTTGACGATATTGTTCCTCAAATTTTATCGCTTGGCGCTTTCGGTGTGGTCTTTTACTTACTTAAAAAGGAAGTCAAAGCATTAACGATTTTATTAGGCTTAGCTATCTTTGGGATTTTTGGTTCATGGGTCGGCTTTTTTTAGAATGGGGGAAATAAAATGGAACCAATGACAATGCTTCACTATATCAATGAGGAACAAAAAGCACTGTCTAAAATTTTAGATGAGTATGATTTTACGTTAGATCCCAGATTGACAAAGCTGAAAACAGTGACAATTTTGGCTACAGGATCTTCGTATAATGCGTGTTTATCCGCTAAAATGGCATTTGAAAAAATAGCTGATGCTACGATTGTGATTGAAGAGCCGTATCATTTTAATCATTATGGACGACTGATAGCGGGAACAGATACGATCATCGGTGTTTCACAAAGCGGGAAAAGTGCTTCTACTGTGGATGCTATCAAAAACTTAAAAAGTAGTGAGATACAACAAATTATTTTAACAAGTGATGTAACAAGTCCCATTGCACAAGTAGCTGATTATGTAATTGATTTGAATATGGGAGTTGAGACAGTAGGGTTTGTGACAAAAGGTTTTTCAGCAACGGTGTTACATCTTATGCTACTTGCCATTCGTGTTGGCGTTTCTAAAAAACAGATTGATAGTCACAGACTAAACGAATTAAAAAAAGAATTATATGAGCTAATCAGTCATTTTCAAGGAGTGATTGACCAGTCGAATGCTTTTTTTGAACAACACGAGAAAATATTGAAACTTGGTGGAAGATTCGTTGCATTAGGTTATGGACCAAATTGGGGAACGGTAAAAGAATTTGAAACGAAATTCACTGAAACAGTTCGTCGTCCTAGCCAAGGATTTGAGCTAGAGTCATACATGCACGGTCCTTATTTGGAGGCAAACTGGGAACATACACTGTTTTTTGTTGAAACGCCAAGTTGTAACAAAAGTCGGTCATACGCATTAGCAAATTATATGGCTAATTATGTTGGTAAATTGTTCAAGATTACAACAGAGGACAGCCCTGATAGTGATACTCTGGCATTGAATATTGCTGTTTCTGAGGAGTTTTCTCCACTACTACTAGTTATTCCGTTTCAAGTATTAGCTTATCGGATAGCCACAACCAAAGGGATAGATTTAAGCAAACGAATTTTTAATGATTTTGATTCAGTATTAAAAAGTAAAATAGAAAAAGTTGAGGAGAGTTAAAAATGTTGAAATTTAATGAACAAAAACAAGTTGATGATATTCAAGGTGCATTAAACTTGCGTCCACACGTAGAGCAAATCGTAGATAAGATTTGCGAAAAAGGATATGATAACATTTTTTATTTAGGAATTGGAGGAACATACGCTTCAGCACTACAAGCGGAAACGTACATTAAGGGACATAGTAATTTACCGGTTTACGTTCAACATGCTGCCGAATATTATACGACAGGAAATCGGAGATTAACGAAAGATTCACTTGTGATTTTGTCATCTGTTACAGGAACAACGGAAGAAGTTGTTAAAGCAGTTAATGAAATCGAAAAAGTTGGGGCAACATTAGTAGGATTTATTGATACGAAAGATACACCACTTGCTGAAAGCTGTGACCATGTAATCACTTATCCTGCACCTGGTACAGAACAAATCAAATTCTTTATGGTAGCTGATCGACTAATGAATAACAATGGTGATTTTCCTGACTATGAAGAATATTATGCGGAACTAGAAGGTCATTTAGCCAAAGGATTAGTTGAGGCAGAAAAGCAGGCAGATACTTTTGGTCAAGCGTTCGCGGAAAAACATCGCCACGATGCAATGCATTATTTCATTGGTGCTGGTAATCAATGGGGAGGCGTATATTCGTATGCAATGTGTTATTGGGAAGAACAAAGTTGGTTGCGATCCAAGTCAATTCATGCAGCTGAATTTTTACATGGCACATTAGAAATCGTTGATGAAACAACACCAGTAACTTTATTCCTAGGCGAAGATGAGCAACGGCCACTAGCTGAACGCGTAAAAAAACTATTACCGCGTATCTGTGGAAATTATACGTTTATTGATTCAAAAGACTATCCTATCGAAGGAATTAGTGAAAAAAATAGAGGGAGAGTATTATCTCATTTATTGATGCACTGCGTGACACAACGAATTGATGCTCACGTTGAAAAACTAAATTGTCATCCACTAGATATTCGTCGTTATTATCGTCAATTTGAATATTAATTAAGAAAATAATGAATCTCTTTTGTGTGAGCAAAAGAGATTCAGACTTTAGAAAAACACGCTCAACACTCTATTATTTTAATGATGTATTTTGTATCTAAGATTAATAGTTAGTGATATAGCAGGCGAAAATAGCAATACAGTTAGAATTAGAATGTAGAATCACGAGAAACAATCGGACAATTTTTGAGGTGATTAATGATGTAGATCCTGAAAAAAACTAAACTGGGAAAATTTGCTTAGCCAATTCGATTGCAGGATTTGAAATTTTGATTCTAAATGCCGAAGTTAGTGATGGAAAACTTCATTTTATTTAAAAGATGTTTCTTTGCAAAGTTATGTAGATTTAAGGACCACTATCGCTGGTGATGAAGGCGTAAAATCACCAGCTAAGATTAGCAGTTTACCGCAATATATAATGAGAAAATGAGTATGGTTGAATTACGCAACAGTTAATTCAACCATACTCATTTATTTAATAGAATAATCAGTTAGGAGAGGAGGAACCTTCAAGTGAAAAGCTTCTTTTATTTGAATTCACTATACCGACAAGCTTGCAACAATTCATTGACTATTTAGTCAGTTAAAGTACTAATTAGCGACAGTTATGAGTGAGCCGTTTATTCATAATACTTGGATTGCTGAAATTATACTCAATTTAAAATTCAAAAGTACTTGCATTTTCTTTCGTTTATATGTATAATTTCGATAATTTAGGGTTATTTTTCAGGAAAAGGGGTAAGGTGAAATGTCAAAGTATCAACGGAAAGTTTTATTGTCAACATCAGCGGGAATCGCATTAGAAAATATGGATATCATGTTTTTAGCTTTTTCTTTATCTTCAATGATTGCAACTTTTCATATTAGTGGAACACAGGCGGGAATGATCGCTACAATCACTAATTTGGGGATGCTCGTTGGAGGTATTTTTTTTGGGCTCATGGCAGATAAATATGGACGAGTAAAAGTATTCTCACAAACAGTCATTTTATTCTCAATTGCTTCATTATTGATGTTTTTTGCTTCAAATATCTATCTCGTTTATCTTTTTCGTTTTATCGCAGGGATCGGTGCAGGAGGAGAATATGGCGCATGTATGTCCTTAATTTCTGAAAGCTTTTCGAAAAAACAAATTGGAAGAGCTTCTTCGATTGCAGGAATTGGCGCTCAGGTAGGGGCTGCTTTAGCAGCTATTTTAGCAGCTCTCGTTATTCCTTTGCTAGGTTGGAAAATGTTGTATGTTATTGGGGTACTGCCAGTACTAATGGTTTTATTTATACGTCGAGGATTGAAGGAACCAGAGGAATTCCAGAAAAAGCGAGTGACTGGTAAACCAACGAAACTGATTAATCTATTTGAAACAAAGAAACTAGCCTGGCAAACAATTGGTCTAAGTATCATGGTGACAGTGCAAATTGCTGGTTACTTTGGTTTGATGAATTGGTTACCTTCCATTATGCAGAAACAATTAGGTTTATCTGTCTCAGGTTCTTCAATATGGATGGTTAGTACGATTGCAGGGATGTCACTAGGAATGTTGACTTTTGGTATCATTATGGACAAATTAGGACCTAGAACTGCATTTACGTTATTTTTGATTTGTTCTTCATTGTCAGTATTCCTACTGGTAATGGCTCACAGTCAGTGGAGTTTAATCGCAGCTGCAGTTGTCGTTGGCTATTTTATCAACGGCATGTATGGCGGGTACGGTGCAATTATTAGTAGTTTATATCCAACTGAAATTAGAGCAACTGCGAATAATTTCATTATGAACTTAGGACGTGCAGTTGGTGGTTTTTCTTCTATTATTATTGGTTTTTTGATGGATCATTATGATTTGACCGCAGTTATCATTTTTTTAAGTAGTATTTATCTAGTTAGTTTGCTGGTTTTGATGACACTTACTGAGGTTAAAGCTTTAAAGGTAAGTTTGCAAGAATAGATGGTGTTGAAAGTGCTTAGCTGATTTAGATGCTAAGCTCTTTATTTATTACGTGATAAAAGGGACTACCTTCAATAGATAGTCCCTCAGACTGTAGACAAATACGTTCAACATTTAGAAAATAGAGTGTTGAACGTATTTTTTGTCTTAGTATCAAAGTAAAAAAAGAAAGATGAAGGCTTTTCTTTTAGCCCCGTATGCACTGTGACTTTTCCCAACAAGGAAACCATCATGTATTGATTTATTTCATTCATTGAGTGTTTTGACATGTTTCTTCCGCATTTCTTTAAAGTGTTTTCGTATATTAAGTGTAAAATAAAAAAACTATAGATGGCACCCCTTTTTTGGGACTTTGTTTACAGTCTGGAACCTCTTTTGTGTGAGCAAAAGAGGTTTTTGTTTTATAGAAAAACAAAATGGCTTATCTTACTAGTCCTGACTGAATAAATTTCATTTAAAATCATTTGGCCAGCTATTTAGGAATAAATGGCTGGTTTTGGTCGTTAAAAAAGCAAATTTCCTCCTTGCTACAGAAAAATGGACAATTTCGGACAAAAGAAAAATGCGGAAATTTCGAGTGCTTGCTAACATAAATTATAGAGTTGAGGTACTTGATTCGCCAGCCACCACCATAATGCGAAAGGGGGGATAATATGGGCAGTATGGAAATGAAAAATATTAATGTTTATCGTGTGGGATTTTGTAGTCAAAGAAAAAATGGTGGGATGTTACATGTAGAACGAGCTTTTGCATTTGAGCCAGAAATGACTGAAGCAGAAATCAAAAAAGTTTTGTCTGCTCGTATGGGAAGAATTTTATCGATTGAATATATTGATGAAATTGAGCGAGATGTCATTTGTTGGTAATTAAGTTGCTAAAAAGAAGATGGGAGGAAAACAGTGTGTAAATTTATTCGTTCATGTTTTCTAGCACTTCTTTGTACGCTGAGTTTGGGTTATACCTCAGAGGTAAATGCCAGAACAACGGTCCAAAGAGAATCTGAAGTACGTGTGAGAATCATCAATCCGCAAGATAGTAAGTTGGTCAATAACGAGAACAATTTGCTTCCCAAAACAGGGAGCATTGCAAATAACAAGTTCTTCTTTAGCGGTGTATTACTACTGTTGAGTGGAGCATATTTAATCAAAACTAGAAAAAGAAAGAAGGAACAGGAATAATGAAAAAAATTGGATTAACAGCTGTCGGTATTTTAGCTATTACAGGAGGTAGTGTTGTTGCACAAGCTACAACCGAGTTTCCAGAAGCAGGAAAAGCAGAGAGTTCTGTACGAGTATTGATTGAAGATGATGGAGAAATTGTCATTCCACCGATTGATCCGGAGGTGCCAGAACCACCAATTGACCCAGAAAAGCCAAATCCAGAACCTGGTTTACTAGATGTTTTGTATGTATCTCCTTTAGATTTTGGCACAGTTGTGTTGAATGGTGAAGAACAAGTGATTGATGCTGCAGATGATGTAGATAAAGCAGGACAAGTTTTTTCACCAATGGTTTCCGTTCAAGATCGACGCGCAGATGCGCAACGTCAAGGCTGGGCTTTAACGGTTCGGTACGAAGCTGATTTCTTAGATGGTGCAGAAATCAAAATGAATCCATATGTTCATAGTAGTAATCAAGAAGACTTTGGCATTGAGCCTGGCGGAGAAATTTCATTAAGCACTAATGCAACAACCTTTGCGGAAGCTGGTCAAGTACCGTATGCTCGTCACACGATTTCTATGGGAATGGCACAACCAGATCAAGCTGTTCAATTAGTTATTCCTGGAGAAGATTATGCTTCAGGTGAATATACAACAACGATCATCTGGGAATTAACAGACGGTCCGTTGGGCTAAACATTTGGTAACTCAAGCTAAAACTCCTTATGAAAAAAGTATTTAAAACAACAAACTTAGAAAAATAAAGATTAGAAAGCAGGAAAAAGATGAAATCAATCAAATTAATGAGCACAGCTACCTTAATGGCAATACTAGTAGGAACAGGTGTCCAAGTTTCCGCTACGACTTATGATGGACCTCTTGATGCAAATTCTTCGGTCACAGCAGAGATTACGATTCCACCGGTTGACCCAGAAAAACCAGGGATTCCACCAATTGACCCAGAAAATCCAGAACCACCGATTGATCCAGAAGAAACAAATCCGGAGCGTGGTGATGGATTATCTATCCGATATGTTTCATCACTTGATTTTGGAAGCACAGAGTTCTCAACGGAAGCACAACGGTTGACTGCACATCTGGATTCCGGCATGGAAGGACAAGAATTTGAAAACATGGTCACGGTAGAAGATATTCGTGGGGAACGAGACGGTTGGACATTGACGGTTCGTCAAGCAACAGCATTCATGGACGGCTCTGTTATGATGCTGAATCCACATGTGGCAAACAATGACTATGGTGTTACGACTGCTTCAGGTGGACTAATTATCAATACAGAAGATGAAGTTTTTGCACAAGCAGATAATCAAGAGGCCGATGCTGGTGTGATTTCCATGGGGATGGGGAATGTCACACTAGATGTACCCGCACGTGCAGGTGTAGGGGCATACGAAACAAGTTTGATGTGGAATTTGACAAACGGACCTGAGTAAGTCAAGACAAAAAAGCAAAAAAGAATGAACAACAGAAAAGGGTACTTATTCCCTTTTCTTGTTCATAACTAAAAAAAAGTCAAAAAAGAAAGGAAGATGCATACGTGCGACGAGTAGTAGTGGGATTGATTTGTTTTGCCTCTGTAGTAGGTTTGTTTTTTACGGGAGGCAGTTTAGTAGAAGCAAGTTCACCTGATTTTAGTGTACAAGCAGTGTTGCCCGAAAGCCAAACAAATGAAGGCGTTTCGTATTTTGATATTAACTTAGAACCAAAACAGGAAGAGACATTGGCAGTTCAAGTTACAAACAATTCGGAAGAAGAAATGACCCTTGACATAGGTGTGAATACTGCAACAACCAATAGTAATGGTGTGATTAACTATGGATTTAGTGAAGCAGAACCAGATGATACCTTACCAGTTAATTTTGCTGAAATCGTTGAGCTTGAAGACCAATCAATCACACTAGCTGCAAGCGAAACGCGCACGATTGAAGCGAAAGTGATAATGCCGGAACAATCTTTTGATGGCATCTTACTGGGTGGAATCACGATTTCTGAACAAGTACCAGAAAGTGAGAGCCAAATCACAAACCGCTTTTCCTATTCCTTAGCTGTGGTCATTAACCAAACGGATCAAGAAATTTCACCTGTGGTAGACCTCACACAAGTAAACGTAGACCAACGAAACCGTCGAAGTTTTGTGATTGGTTCGATTCAAAATCAAGCAGCAATGATTTTGAATGACGTACAGGTAGAAGCACAAGTGTTTGAAAAAGGAAACGAGACACCGATTTATACAGAAGCACGAGGCGATATGCGCATGGCACCTAATTCGACTTTACCTTTTGGGATTAGTACAGGGACGAAACCATTACAGGCTGGCGACTATCGATTAAAAATGGTTGTTGCTTCTGGCGAGGAAGAGTGGCAATTTGAAAAAGACTTTACCATCACCGCAAAAGAAGCCAGAGAACTAAATGAACAAGCGGTTAATTTGGAAACGAATCGAACGGGTCTTTACTTGGCAATCGCTAGTGGCGTGGTCGTGTTGTTATTATTGGTGATTGCTTGGTTAGTGTACTCAAAACGAAAAAAGAAGTAGGTGAAAACATGAAACAGAAAATTTGGCAGAAGTTTTCCGTCCTCTGTATGGTCTTAGTTTTGACGATGCCAAGTATCGTGCAAGCAACAGAAATCGTCGCCACAAGTGAGGCGGAAGTAAGCACTGATAAAATGGCAGAAGAAACTTCTGAAAAAGCAGAAGTGTCTAGCGAAAAACTGCCCGTCGAAGATGAAAATCAGCACAACAAAGAACATTTACCTACTGAGTTTTTAGAATCAGAAATCCCTGAATTAGAAGAAAATCGTTTATATGAGAATGAAATTCTAGAAAATAAGATTGGAGACGAATCTGATGAGTTAGAGTCAGGAATTGAGCCAAGCTGGATAATTATAGATGATATAATCTTTCGGTTTGAGGGAACGGACGGCAATTCATCAGCAACTGTGACCGGTTATTTGGGACCAGGAGGACATGTAGAAATTCCTTCGAAAGTTACTAATCAATTAGCTGGGTGGGTAAATCCCTCGCCAGTGACTCTTATTGGATCTCACGCGTTTCAAGGGGATAGTATTACAAGTGTGACAATCCCTGATACAATGGTTGGAATAGGAACATATGCTTTTTCTGACAACCAACTTACAAGCCTAATAATTCCTAATAGTGTGACAACCATCGACCCCTATGCCTTTATAAGAAATCGGCTTAATAGTATACAGATTTCCGAGAACCTTCAATCCCTATCTGTCGGTGTTTTTGGTTCAAACCGCTTATCAGATATAACGTTTCCGAGCAGTGTACAGTGGATAGGCCAAGGTGCTTTTGATAGTAATCTGTTAACAAGTTTAGTGCTACCAGAGAAAATTGGATATATAGGCGAGCGTGCGTTTAGTCGGAATTTAATTTCGCATGTAAAGTTTCTAGGTATGGGGGGCACTATACAGAGATGGATATTTGAAGGGAATCCAGTGCGTTATATAGAAACTAAACTCGAATACCTAGAAACAGTACGGAATTCATTGGAAGCACACTTGGTCATGTCTGGAGTTTCCGAACAAACGATACTTCGTTCATTGGCGTATATAGAGGGGACTCAGAGTAATCTTACGGTGGGCTATGGAGAAGATGTCAGTTATGAAATTTCACAGCAATATCGACTACAAACAAATTTATGGGAACCATATACACCAGAGGTTCAGTGGTTTAAGGATGAAGCTGAATTATCTAGTCAAACAGAGCCAATACTTCATCTTGAATTGGAGGAACTACTCAATATTTAGATGATTCTTATCCTTTTGCTATGAGTATGACGAACTGGAAAGTTACAGGGGACACCTTTCTTGGCAATGAAACAGTAGCCGCTTCTCCTGGAGTAATCAGAATGTGTGATGATTATGATGATAGTTATAATTTAACACCTGAGCGGATTATTGATAGCTATCTCCAATTAGGTTATACCAAAATTGTGAACTTTTACATTGGTGCCTCCCATTACTATGATAAAAAAATTGTAGATGGTACTGGTATTTTACTCGAAGATAAATTGTTCAATCAGGCATTTGAAGCTTGGTATAAAGACTATGTAAGACGATTAGCTAATAACCAAATGGCTATTATTCATTCAATTTCCATGGAAAATGTAGATGCGAAAGAAGGATGGTGGCAACGAACATATGATGGAACACCAGGGACAAGTGGTTGGACACCTACCCCGCATTTTTTAAGTTTCACAAATGCAGAAGTTCAAGCATTTTATCAACGACTAGCAGTTGGCCTAGCTGACATTTCCAATCAATTTGGCTTAACGCCTATCGTGCAATTAGGAGAACCTTGGTGGTGGCATCAAGATGAATTAACTCCTTGTTTTTATGACCAAGCCACTAGAAATCTTTATAAAGCAGAAACTGGATTAGATATGCATGAATTTCATACAGTTAACGAATCAATCGTTGGTCATGAATCAATGCTTTCATGGTTGCAAACAAAAATTGGTTCCTTTACATTAATGTTGCGTGACGCAGTCAAAGCAAATTATTCAAATGCACAGTTCACAGTATTATTCTTCCCACCTTCTGTTATGGATAAGACTCGAACACCGATGATGATGGGAATGGTAAATTTTCCTAAAGTAGAGTGGGCATATCCAAATCTTGATTTCTTTATGCTGGAAGATTATGATTACTTGATTAAGAATCAGATGCGTGAACATCAAGATGTATTAGAATTCATTCAAAATAATTTGGGCTATCCTTCGGAAAAAATTCATTATTTTTCTGGTTTTGTTTTAGATGAAGAGCATTCATTTGTATGGAAAAATATCAATCAGGCTCTAGTTGATGGTTTTAATGAATCTTTTGCGGAAGTATATATTTGGGCTTATGCTCAAGTTAAGCGAGATAACTGGAAACAGCCTAAAGTTATCTACTCATCACATAGAGGAGGAAATTATACACAACCATTCAAGGTTAGCTTCTCATGTGATTCGGATCAACTAATTTATACGCTAAACGGCTTAGATCCGACAATGGAAACTGGTCAAATCTATAGTAGTCCTATTGAAATTGATAAGACAACAGACATTCGTATCGCATATGTAGACGGCGGTTTTATTTCTGAAAGTGTCATTTTCTCATATACAATTCCTATGGCTAAAGAATTGCCTGATAAAATCACTTCAACAGGAAGTTTTTCCGATTGGGTAAATATTAAATCTCTTGCAATTGGTTCAGGTAAAATTTTTGATTTGAGTGCAGCCGAAGATAGTAAAAATCTTTATATTTATGTACGAGGATATGAGCTAGATACCTCTAGCAATTTTTACTTAGATACAGGTGCTGGAGCTGGAATGGACGTTTGGGCTTGGCCAAATGCAAAGATGAATCGGATGATTCAAAATGATAAAATTTATCGTTATACAGGGACAGGTTCTGATTTTTCTTGGGAGGAAATAGGACAAGCAAAAATCATCAAAAAAAGTAACTTTATTGAAGTGACAGCTAAATTAAGTGACCTAGGGATTGGTTCGCCAAAAGAAATAAAGCTTGGTTATGGTCGAAACTTCGAAGATTTTGCGCCTATTCCTGGTCGAAACGCAGCAGTCGTCAATACACAAGTAACTAATTACGAGAACGATCAAAATAATTTTATTGCGTTTGTTCAAAAAGTGGAAGATCTAGCTAAAGAGTATAAGCCTTTGTATTTACCACTTCATCGAGCACATTTAGTTGCAGATTATTTTAGACACGAGGTATATTCAGGGTACATTTGGGAATCCGTTGCGGGGAAAATTGATGATGATTTTGTAGCACTTGTTCATTCGAAAGTACCTGAAAATGAACGATATTTTGATTATATTGATCCTAGCAGTGGCGATACTATTGGTGGCGCACATTGTTTCGCCGCTATTGCAGGTTATTTACAGCATGGGTTACCTGATATTAGCGGAGCAAACCTTGGCGATGGCTGTGGCTGGTTGGGTGATTTAGATACTTTCCTAATTGATTATTGGAATAAAAAAGATATAATTGAATCTGTTTATAACTTTAGCTATGATTGGATTGGTGGTACGGGTGAAAATGCCAAGAGCTTCTTTTCAAGAGAAGACTTGATTTCTGATGTTGATGCATGGAATATGGCTTACCAAGTACTTAAAAATGAACGATCACTTGCTAGTGCTTTTACAGATTACTTAGGAGAACCTAGTTTATATGGTTATCGTTATACGAATTTTATTGCTACAAGATATGGTGCCACTGAAGATTATATGTTAGAAAGTGCAAAAGAGGCACTGTTAAGTTCAGCCGTAGAACATCCAATTATTTATGGATTTAGAATCGGATTACTTACCCTGTTTGGGGGTTCAGATGCAGCCCTTGGTATTGAACAGGGCGAAGAATCAGTAGAAGCGAAGAAAGATATCTGTAAAGCGTTTAAAGACAAACTTTTGGCCTTAGCAAAAGAAGAAATGTGACAACAGTAGAAACCAAAGAAGCGGAGACGAACAGAGAATGATGGAACTTAGTTATGCATTAATACTATTTTCAACCGTATTTTTTATGGTAATTAATCCGTGGATAAGAACGATTTTTTTGTTCATAGGCATATTAACTTGGAATAGCTTCTTTTTTAGTCAATTTTTAGCAATGTTTCAGCAGACGATAACTACCAGTTTCTTGCTAACAATAATGAATTTTTTTGTTTTTCCTCTCTTTTTTCTTGTGATAGGTATCCAGATGCTTATCATGGGAATGATTAAAAAAAATTGGAAGAATATCTTACTGTCGATAACACTATTGATCTTCCTTATTTATACGTATAAACATCCTGAAGTAAGTATTCGTTTTAATTTGGTAGATAGTGTAATGAGACTTAGTATTTTAGTAGCGCTATTTTTTAAAGGAAAACTTTTTTTAAAAAATACCAGTAAAAGTGAAATCAGCTAGCTGAATTAGTTAGAACGGTGATGATCGTTTACTCTTATAAATTGTGTTCACTTTTTCAAAATAAGAACCATATCTGGTATAGATGTGGTTCTTATTTGCTTTTTTTAAGAGAAAAAAGATGAGACAAGGTCAACAGGTCTGTCTTAACCAATGTCCGTACAGGTCATAGATATAAGAAAAGGTAAGTAATGAAAATTCGTTACGTTAATCAGGATTTGCGATTGATTTTCAAATGATATATGGAAAAGCCACTGCTCTTAAATAGAGCAATGGCTTTTTTGTTAATCAATTGTTACTTTCTTTCCTTTAAAATAGCTAGCTGAAATAGGGATTTTTCGTGCTACAAATTCAGCAGTGGAAGTTGCATCAACTAATGTGAAATTTGCGGGCATGCCGATTTTTACCCAACCATCTGGCTCAATTAGCGGCTGATTCGTCACTAATTCGAGACTTTCAGTAAGTGCTTGCTGACTCGTCAAATTAAAAATTTCGGCATAACGATTTAGTTTATCTAGCACGTCACCATTACCGAAAGGAGACCAGCAATCATAAATATTGTCACAGCCAATGAATGTTTTTACCCCAGCAGTCCTTAATTCTGTTAGGGGTGGGATCACAGGGTTCAGTGGAATGCTTGAGATAATCGTGATGTTATTTTCTGCTAAACGTGGAAACAGTTCTTTTCGTTCACTAGCAGATAAATCTTTCAGCCCATAAGCATGACTGACAGTTACTTTGCCAGCCCAGCCACTTTCTTCAGTTAATGCAATGATCTTTGCAAAAGTTTGGCGAACGTTGTCACCGCGTTCATGCAGGTGAAGGTCGATGGGCGCATCAAATTGTGTAGCCAAATCAAATGTGGTTGTTAATGATTTCTCCAAGTTACCATCAAGACTGAGTGGATCAACTCCGCCGACCAAGCTTGCACCATTTTGCAAAGCTTTTTTCATTTCATCGTAAGCATTTGAACGAAGTAATCCATGTTGAGGAAAGGCAACTAATTCGTACGCCAGTTTATCTGTATACTCAGTTAAAACTTTTTGTGCCCCTTCTAAATAACGTTGACCGACTAAGGGATGAACATCAATATGCGAACGAAAATGCGTGGCGCCATGAAGCAATTCCAAATTGAGTAAATTTTTCATTCGTTCGTCAAAAGAAAGTGGTGCGGATTCTAAATAGTCATACTCTCGAGTAAACCGCTCGACAATAGTTGCTGCCGGCTCGATGGGTGTCCAAGGAATACCCAGTTTACTTTTATCAAAATGACAGTGCATTTCTCTTAATTGGGGCAGAAAAAGTGCATTTTTGCCATCGATGACCTGTCGATTTTTGTCGGGTGTTTCGCCAGCAGTTCGAACAGAAACGATCGTGTCTTGGTTGAATAAAATATCGACTGTTCTCGTTTCCGTTCCATACGTATAATTTCCAGCTGTTAAGTAATTTGTTTCAACACGCACGTTTTTTAACAAAGTTTCCATTTTTGCACCTCCAAGTATGTATGATTACCATACCTAATTTTTGGAAAAGATACGAATTTTTGGCTTTTGATTAGCTTCTTGGATAAAACGAACACATCCACCAAAAGCACCAACTGATATGCATAAACTAGTTTCAAGCATTTCGGTAACACGTTTAGCTATACTTTTTGAAAAAAAGAGGGTCTTGGAAACAAAGTGTGAAGAAAAGTTTTGATTCGTTAGAAATTTTGTCATTTTATTTTCGAAACTAAAAAAGGATTTTTTGTTTGGCAAAGACTATACACGAAAAAGAAAAATCAATCTGGAAATCTTTCTTTCCTGTATTCTTTTTTTGAAAAACTTGGGACAATCAGTTTACAAAGGGAACGTATGTTTGTATAATGAGGGCGTGAAGTGAGGTGTAACGACGTGTTAGACTATTCAAATGAACCAGTGAATGACTATTTCATGATTGATATAAAGAGTTTCTATGCCTCAGTTGAATGTGTTGAACGTGGACTGGATCCCTTAGCAACAGAACTGGTTGTAATGAGCCAAGCTGACAATACTGGTTCAGGACTTATTTTGGCTTCATCACCGATGGCTAAGAAACATTACGGAATCTCCAATGTAAGTCGTCCAAGAGATCTGCCTTCGCCTTTTCCTGATAGCCTAGTTATTGCCGCACCTAGAATGAATTTATACATCAAGAGAAACATGGAAGTGAATGATATTTTTAGGCAGTATGTAACTGATGAAGATTTGTTAATCTATTCAATTGATGAATCTATTTTGAAAGTCACTAAGTCGATGAAGTTATTTACGACAGAAGGAAAAAGTCGGAGTAAGCAGCGAAAACAATTAGCTAGAAAAATTCAACGGCATGTTTATCAGAAAATGGGTTTGATCGCAACTGTTGGAATTGGGGACAATCCCTTGCTTGCGAAACTGGCATTAGACAACGAAGCCAAAAAAAATAACGGGTTTATCGCTGAATGGACATATCAAGATATCTCTAAGAAAGTTTGGAACATAGCAGAAATGACCGATTTTTGGGGGATTGGTTCACGAACGAAAAAAAGATTACATCAGATGGGCATTATGTCCATCGAAAATTTAGCTAATTGGAAACCTGATTTACTTAAGAATAAATTTGGTGTGATAGGTCTGCAATTATATTTTCATGCAAATGGTATAGATCGAACCGATATCGCAGTTGCGCCACCACCAACCAAAGAAAAAAGCTATGGCAATTCTCAAATATTACCAAGAGATTATACTAGAAGAAATGAGATTGAGATTGTCGTGAAAGAAATGGCTGAGCAAGTAGCCATTAGAATTCGAAAGCACGGCTGTAAAACAAGTTGTATTCATGTAGGTATTGGCACATCTATATTAGAAGAGAAAGAAGGCTTTTCTCGCCAAATGAAAATACCTTTGACTGATAATACGAAACAGCTACAAATGTATTGCGTGTATTTATTTAATAAATTTTATAATGGTCAAGAAGTTCGCAAAGTCTCCATCTCCTATAGCAAGTTAGTTTATACAGAGTCGATGCAATTGGATTTGTTTAGCAATCCAGAAAAACAAATCAAAGAGGAAAATTTGGATCGAATTATTGATAAAATTCGAGAAAAATATGGTTTTAGCTCAATTGTTCATGCATCTTCTTATCTTGAAGGTGCAAGAAGTATTGACCGAAGTCATTTGGTTGGTGGACACGCTGGTGGAAATGGAGGAATCAATCATGGTTGATTATGAAGATCGTGGAATAATCAAGTGGCAAGGGATGTATTTGTCTGACCATACTGAAAAAATTGCTTGCCAAGCGAAAGAAAAAAGGACAATCAATTTGGCAAAGGTGAAAATGACAAACGAAGAAATCGCTCGAGTCTTAAACAAAGCAATCATCAAAAATAAAGCAGTCACGATCCAAAAAGAAGAAATAGATGTGGAAGGTCACTATTCTGATGAACTTATCGGACAGATTGATGGTCATGATGAATTAGGGATTTACATTCATTCAAATAAAGTGAATTATGACGAGATCAGGCATGTCGAATTATATACCCCAAAAAAATGGAGTGCGTTAGACTAGGTTTATTTTTGAAAGAATTCGAAAGCCTAGCCATGGTCAGAATATTCTTTCCTGAGTAAGTAAAGCTGTGATTGCTGAAGAAGTATTTTATTTATGAAAGAAGTTGAAAAATAGTTTTGAATTTTTTTCAATCGATTTAAAATAACCTATTATGGTAAGCAATGAAAACAAGCAAATAATGGCTATTTTCACACTGAAGCTCATTGATTTGATTATTCCTGAAATTGAATTTTTACTAGGGATATTTTATTACTACACAAATTATTTGTTTGAATCAGCCTTAATGCCAATAAAACTGAAACACTATCCTTATTTTAAAATGTCTAGTCTTTTTCGATAAAACTCTTTGAACTGAAAGGGGTTTCGTGTTATTCTAAGGTTGTAAGGATTGAATGAAGGAAGAGAGGAAGTAGACAATGGAACATCAAACATTAACTTCATTTCCAAATGATTTTTTATGGGGATCTGCCTCAGCTGCTTACCAAGTCGAAGGTGCTTGGCAAGAAGATGGTAAAGGAGAATCTGTCTGGGATCGGTTTGTCCGAATTCCGGGTAAAACATTTAAAGGTACCAATGGTGATTTAGCGGTCGATCATTATCATCGCTTTCAAGAAGATATTGCTTTAATGAAGGAACAGGGATTGAAAGCTTATCGTTTTTCAATTGCCTGGACTCGAATTTTCCCAACAGGTCGCGGGGAAGTCAATCAAGCTGGGTTAGCCTTTTATCAGGAACTAGTAGACGAGTTGATTAAAAACGACATTGAACCAATGGTTACTTTGTATCATTGGGACTTGCCACAAGCATTGCAAGATGAATACAATGGGTGGGAATCACGCCAAATTATTGAAGACTTTACGAAGTATGCTGAAACTTTATTTGAAGCTTTTCGTGGAAAAGTTCATTATTGGATTAGTTTAAATGAGCAAAATGTCTTCACTTCATTAGGCTACTTACTGGCTGTTCATCCACCAGGTGTAACCGATCCAAAAAGAATGTATGCAGTGAATCACATCGCGAATTTAGCGAATGCTTCTGTAATCAATAAATTCCATGAATTAAAAATGCCAGGAAAAATTGGTCCAAGTTTTGCGTATACGCCAAATTATCCAATCAATAGCGATCCAAAAAATATTTTGGCTGCTGAAAATGCCGAAGATTTAATGGCAAATTATTGGATGGACGTCTACATGTGGGGCAAGTATCCAATTGCTGCAATGAAGTTTTTAGAGGAGCAAGGTTGGGCACCAACGATTGAAGCGGGCGATGAAGAACTGCTAGAATCAGCAAAGCCTGACTTTTTAGGTATCAATTATTATCAGACAGCAACGAATGCATTTAACCCCTTAGATGGCGTTGGCGCAGGTAAAATGAACACAACTGGTAAAAAAGGTTCTTCTGAAGAAACCGGTGTACCGGGAATGTACAAAAAAGTTGAAAATCCTTTTGTGGAACGCACAAATTGGGACTGGGAAATCGATCCAGAAGGGTTAAGAATTGCTCTTCGTCGAATTACCAGCCGTTATCGAACACCTATTTTGATTACCGAAAATGGATTAGGTGAATATGATAAGTTAACTGACGACAAAAAAATCCATGATGAGTATCGAATTAATTATTTGGCGAGTCATGTGAAAGCCATCAAAGAAGCAATCTCTGATGGTGCGACGGTTTTAGGTTACTGCACATGGTCCTATACAGATTTGTTAAGTTGGTTGAATGGCTACCAAAAACGTTATGGCTTTGTTTATGTGGATCAAGATGAAACACAAGAAGGATCGCTTGAACGTTACAAAAAAGACAGCTATTATTGGTATCAATCAGTCATTAAAGAAAATGGCGAATCAATCGAATAATAAAAAATGAAGTCGAAAAGTTGAAACGATAGCTACGTAGCTGTTGTTTCAACTTTTTTGCGAGCAAAAGTTTAACTGAAAAATTCATTCTTGATAATAAAAAAATAAAGCATTCACTTCTTCCATTGTTATAATCAAATTTCTTTCGCATTTTTATGAAAAAATGACGAAATGAAAAGAAAGAGACGAGTTCTTTGAAACAAAACTTTAGTTCCCTTCTTTTTTTTTGTATAATGGGGAATGAAATGAGGGATAAATAATGGCGCAGAAAAAACGTCCTGCAAAGAAAAAGAAAAAGACGAAAAAGCAAAAGCAGCAACAAGAGCAACTCTTGACGATTTTTGTCGGTTTTGCACTGATTTTATTTGCTGCATTTGGTTTTTTAAGATTAGGGTTCTTAGGAACTTTAGTTGCTAATGGTTTTCGAATCTTTGCAGGTAACACTTATCCAATTCTTTGTTTGTTATTAGCCATCACAGGATTCTGGATCATTATCAAGAATACGGAATTAAAGATTGGCAAACCTCGACGTTTGGTAGGAGGTATTTTCTTTTATTTAGGAATATTACTTTTCTTCCACGCTCATTTATTTGGGAAGCTCCACAGTGGAGAACCGAATATTCTTGGCACTACTTGGGATTTATTAGCAAGTGATATTAAGCAAAGTCAAGTCAGTAGTAATGTAGGTGGTGGGATGGTTGGAGCACTGTTGTATCATTTCACTTACTTTTTGATTGCTCAACCAGGTAGCTATCTGGTCGCTGTTTTACTATTGATTGTCGGCGCGTTTTTATTTAGCAATCTTGAAGGGTATCAATTACTAGAGGGCATCCAAACATTAGGGGAGAGACTGCAAGGATTGTTGGAAGGTGACCCAGCAAAACAAGCAAAAAAACAAGCTGAAAAAGCAGAGAGAAAAGAACAACGAGCACAAGCAAGAGAAGCAAAACGTTTGGCTGCTCAAGAAGCAGCTGAGGCAGAAATCGCCGAAATGGAAAACAATCGGGAACGTCAACAAACAAGAAACGACGAACCAGATGAATTACCAGCGACAGAAACAAACGAACCGAGTTTTGTGCCAATCAATAGCTTCCAAGAACAAATGCAGACGAAGCCACCGATTGAACATACACCTACACAAACAACGTTGCCGATTGATGCGCATGAAGGGCTTGAAGAAGAAGTTCCTGAAGATGACGGCTCTGTTTTAGAGTTTGAGATTGCCGCTGAAGAAGAAAATCATGCGTATGAATTACCGTCTGTTGATTTGCTCGATTCGATTCCAGCAGTGGACCAAAGTGACGAGTATAAGAAAATCGAAAAAAATATTGGTGTGCTAGAACAAACTTTCCAAAGTTTTGGCGTAGATGCCAAAGTAGTGAAAGCGAGTCTTGGTCCTTCCGTTACGAAATTCGAAGTACAGCCTGCCGTTGGTGTAAAGGTAAGCAAAATTGTTAACTTAACTGATGATATTGCCTTAGCTTTGGCAGCAAAAGATGTGCGGATGGAAGCGCCAATTCCAGGTAAATCTTTGATTGGGATTGAGGTTCCTAATGGCAAAATCAGTATGGTTTCGTTTAGAGAAGTAATTGAAGCACAGCCAAAACATCCGGATAAACTTTTGGAAGTACCATTAGGTCGTGATGTTTCTGGTCGCGTACAAACAGCTGATTTAAGCAAAATGCCTCACTTACTTGTGGCAGGTTCCACCGGTAGTGGGAAGTCTGTTGCAATCAATGGCATTATCACAAGTATCTTGATGCAGGCAAAACCACATGAGGTCAAATTAATGATGATTGATCCGAAAATGGTTGAGTTGAATATGTACAATGGGATTCCGCATCTTTTAACGCCCGTTGTAACAAATCCAAGAAAAGCAGCACAAGCTTTACAAAAAGTTGTTCAAGAAATGGAAGAACGTTACGAAAAATTTGCCGCTACAGGAGTCAGAAATATTTCTGGGTACAATGAATTTGTACAACAAAAGAATTTAGAAGATGGCACGAAGCATCCGACATTACCGTTTATTGTGGTAATCGTTGATGAATTAGCAGACTTGATGATGGTTGCCAGTAATGAAGTTGAGGATGCAATCATTCGTTTGGCACAAATGGCTCGGGCTGCTGGGATCCATATGATTCTAGCAACACAACGCCCTAGTGTGGATGTTATCACGGGGATTATCAAAGCTAATGTTCCTTCGCGAATGGCTTTTGCAGTTTCTAGTGGGACTGACTCTCGTACGATCATTGATTCAAATGGGGCAGAAAAATTACTTGGACGTGGTGATATGCTCTTCTTACCAATGGGAGAAAATAAACCAATCCGTGTTCAAGGCGCCTTCATCTCTGATCATGAAGTCGAACGCGTCGTAAGTTTTGTAACAGCACAACAAGAAGCACGTTATGAAGAAAAAATGATGCCAACAGATGAGGTCGAGACCACTGGTACTCCAGAACAACCACAAGATGAGTTATATGAAGAAGCGAAAGCTTTGGTTGTTGAGATGCAAACGGCAAGTATTTCTTTATTGCAAAGAAGATTTAGAATTGGCTACAATCGTGCAGCACGTCTAGTAGATGAACTAGAAACGCATGGTGTGGTAGGCCCCTCAGAAGGAAGCAAGCCAAGAAAAGTCTTTATTGAGCAATTAGAAGATTCAATGAATGATTTACCAGAAGGACAGCCAGAGGATCATCTATAATTAATAGAAACAAAAAATTATATGTGTGTAAAAAAACTAGCCAACACAGAGAATACTCCGTGCTGGCTGTTTTTTTTAGTTGGACTTCACTACGAAAGAACAAGTGAAGGATCTCGCAAACTTTCTTGCATTCCCAGATAGAATCAGTTATAGTATGTAGCGAAACTTTGAGAAAAAGAGGGAAATAATTTTGGAAAAAACGTCCATTTATGGCTTGACGAATGAAGAACTAACAAATTGGTTTATCAACAATGGCGAAAAGAAATTCCGTGCAGCCCAAGTTTGGGAATGGCTTTATCAAAAACGGGTAACAGCGTTTTCAGAAATGACCAATTTATCAAAAAATTTGATTGAAAAACTAACAGAAAACTTTGTGATTAATCCATTAAGACAAATGGTTGTGCAAGAAGCAGCTGACGGAACAGTCAAATATTTATTTGAATTACCGGATAAGAATATGATTGAGACTGTCTTGATGCGTCAAGAGTATGGTCTGTCCGTTTGTGTTACAACTCAGGTTGGCTGTAATATTGGCTGTACCTTCTGTGCTAGCGGATTACTGAAAAAAAATCGTGATTTAACTGCAGGAGAAATCGTTGCTCAAATCATGATGGTTCAACATTATTTTGATGAACGCGGAGAAGGTGAACGAGTATCTCACGTTGTTGTAATGGGGATTGGTGAACCATTTGATAACTATGATAACGTGATGGATTTCTTGCATATTATCAACGATGCGAAAGGTCTAGCAATCGGGGCACGTCACATCACTGTGTCAACGAGTGGCTTAGCAAATAAAATCAAAGAATTTGCCGATAATGGGCTGCAAGTAAACTTAGCAATCTCCTTACATGCACCCAATAATGAAGTTCGTACGTCAATCATGCGAATCAATCGAAGCTTTCCAATCGAAAAATTGATGGAAGCAGTCGATGAATACCTTGAGAAAACGAATCGTCGAATCACGTTTGAATACATTATGTTGAACAACGTGAATGATCGGCCAGAACACGCACAGCAGTTAGCAGATTTGTTACAAGATAAGAAAAAATTAGCATATGTCAATCTGATTCCATACAACCCAGTAAGTGAACATGACCAGTATTCACGTAGCCCTAAGGCAGATGTTTTGAAATTTTATGATGTCTTGAAGAAAAATGGGGTCAACTGTGTCGTTCGTAAAGAACACGGGACAGATATTGATGCAGCTTGTGGTCAATTGCGTAGCAAGCAGATGAAGAAAGAGAAAAAAGTAGCAAGTAAGTAAGAAACCGCTGTTTATTATTAGAAGACGTGACTTGTTCACGTCTTCTTTTTTATCTAAAATGATCGATCATTTTTTAAACGTCAAGAAGAAATCTTTGGGTTTTTCCACAATCATTGCTAAAATAAGTTGGAACGGGGGGAAACAAATGATTATTACTGAATTCGATCGTGACGATCTCGATCTGCGAGACCAACTTGCAGATTTATTGAGATTAACTTGGCCAGAAGAATATGGTACTGATGCGACAAAAGAAGTTGACCAGTTGATGGAACCAGATCGCATTGCTGTTTCTGCCTTAGATGGAGATACGCTGATTGGTTTTGTTGGAGCGATTCCTCAATACCGATTGACAGGCTGGGAATTGCATCCCTTAGTAGTAGAGAGCACTCGAAGGAGAAATCAAATTGGTACCAGACTTGTGACATACCTAGAAAAAGAAGTAACATCAAAAGGTGGAATCACGATGTACTTAGGTACAGATGATCTGGATCATGGAACAACGTTAAGTTATGAGAATTTATTTGAGCATACTTTTGATAAAGCAAAAGCCATTCAAAATTTGAAGAGTCATCCTTATGAGTTTTATGAGAAAATGGGGTATCAAATTGTTGGCGTGATTCCAGATGCAAATGGCTGGAATAAGCCTGATATTTGGATGGCAAAAGGTCTTGTGCCAAGACCAACCACATAAAAAGAAGAAAAAATGAGAAAGAGCCGTGCAAGAAAATGACTTGTACGGCTCTTTTTTTGAGCAAAAACCGAACATTGAACCCTTTTTTTAAGAAATCAAATCTTTTTTACGTATTATTTTATTGAAAACAAAAAATTGTTATTTTCTTTATAAATAAAGGGAATTTTCTGAAAAATCTAACGAAAAATACTGATTAAAGAGATTATTTTAAGAAAAAAGAGAAAAAAGTAGTTGCTTTTTTAATAATTATTCATTAAACTCTTAAACAACTTCAGAAATATTTAATTATTCTGAAAATTCCGATAAAAGGGGTACGAAAGATGAAAAAGAAAGTAACTTTTGGTTTTGTTGCGGTTTGTGGCCTTGTCCTTGCTGGCTGTTATGGTGGCAGCTCAGATACAGGGAGCAGTAATACAAAAAGCAGTGGTTCTGCTAGTGGAGGCGGCGTATTTAATTTAGTTGTACCTCAAGAAATGCCAACAGCTGATTTATCTGTTGCGACAGATACAATTAGTTTTACAGCGTTGAACAACGTATATGAAGGAATTTATCGTCTTGATAAAGATAGTAAACCACAACCTGCAGGTGCAAGTGAGTTGGCAGACGTCAGCGAAGATGGTTTAACTTATAAAATCAAATTACGTGAAGATGCAAAATGGTCGAACGGTGAACCAGTAACAGCAGCAGATTATGTTTATGGCTGGCAACGTACGGTTGATCCAAAAACAGCATCTGAATATGCGTATCTATTTGAACCAGTTGCTAATGCAGCAGACATCACAGCTGGTAAAAAAGATAAATCAGAGTTAGGCATCAAAGCGAATGGTGATCACGAATTAGAAATCACACTAACAAAACAAACACCTTATTTCCAATATTTACTCGCTTTCCCATCTTTCTTCCCGCAAAGTCAAGCTGTTGTTGAAGAAAACGGTGATGCTTATGCTTCAGCAAGTGACAAAGCAGTATACAATGGTCCATTCACATTAGAAGACTTTGATGGTCCAGGAACGGATACAGAATGGACATACAAGAAAAATGATGAATACTGGGATAAGGACGAAGTGAAATTATCAGAAGTCAAAGTCAGTGTAGTAAAAGAATCTTCTACTTCATTGAATCTCTTTAAAGATGGTCAAGCAGATGATGTTATTTTATCAGGTGAGTTAGCACAACAAAATGCAAATGATCCAGCGTATACATCTGTGAAAGAAGCTCGTACAAGTTATATCGAGTTTAACCAACGTGAAGAAGACTCTCCATTCAACAATGCTGATTTGCGAAAAGCGATTTCTTACTCAATCAATCGCGATGCATTAGTAAAACAAGTTATGGGGGATGGCTCGGTTGCATCAACTGGCTTAATTCCAGCAGACATGACAAAAAATCCTGATACAAACGAAGACTTTGCCAAAGAAGCTGGTGATTTAGTTTCTTATGATAAAGACAAAGCAAAAGAACATTGGGAAAAAGCGAAGAAAGAGCTAGGTATTGATTCACTCGAATTTGAGTTGATGGCATCAGATGATGACTCAACGAAAAAAGTAATTGAATATATCCAAAACTCAATTCAAGAAAATTTAGATGGTGTGAAAGTTAAACCAGTTCCAGTACCGTTCTCTGTTCGTTTGGATCGTTCATCATCAGGTGATTTTGACACAGTATTAGGTGGTTGGGGTGCTGACTACGCAGATCCAAGTAGCTTTACTGATCTGTTCGTAACAGGAAACTCTTATAACCGTGGACAATGGAGTAATGAAGAGTATGACAAAGTAGTGAAAGCATCTTCTTCAACTGATGCCGGCGATGAAAAAGCGCGTTGGGATGATTTGCAAGAAGCAAACAAAATCATTGCTGATGATATGGGTGTAGCACCAGTTTACCAAAAGGCTGAAGGTCATTTAGTTAATGAAAAAGTTAAAGGAATCGTGCATCACGCAGCTGGGGCTTCATGGGATTACAAGTGGACATATATCGAAGAATAACCACTTTTATTCGTTAACAATTGAAGATGAGAAAAAACAGGGTAGGTCATTGATCCAACGACACACCCTGTTCTCATCAACAATTATAAAAGAGCGAATAGCATGAAGAGAATTGAAAAAATAAGTAAAATCCCGGCAATAATCAGCCAAAAGCTGTACATACCATGGCTGGCAGATGAAAGCAGCGAGAACTCTGGTTTTTTCTTCCGGTTTCTTGTTCGAGCTAGGTGAATCGATCGTTGAAAATGATCAAAGAAACCCGAGGAAAAAACCCATAAAAATCCGCCGATAATCAAAAACGGCAACGCGCATAAGAAAGAATCATTTGATAATTGTAGAAAAGTTAATTGATTGGTTAAAAAATTTTTTATCAAAATGAGGACCATCAACAAAATGGAAATGGCATAGGGAAGATACTTTTTGTTCATTTTTTTGCTCCTTTATCAGTGGGTTCATTACTTAATAATGTAGCGAAACATTTGTCAGAAGTCAAAAGCTAGGGGGAAACATCTGTGAATAGTTATATCAAATATGTTTTAAAACGTGTCTTCTTCATGATGATCACGCTGTGGCTGATTGCCACCATCACTTTTTTCTTAATGCAGTTATTACCAGGAACACCTTATACCAATCAGGAACGCTTGAGTCCTGAAACGATTGAAATGTTGAATAAACAAGTAGGTTTAGATAAGCCGGTCCTTGTTCAATATGGCATTTATCTTTCTAATCTACTTCAAGGTGACTTTGGTATTTCTTTCCAATTTAAAAACCAACCTGTGGCTAATTTATTAGCAGGCAGAATTGGACCTTCTTTACAGTTAGGTTTACAAGCAATTATTGTTGGGACATTTGTTGGAACGATTTTAGGAACGATTTCCGCAATGAAGCAAAACACTTGGGTCGACAGTTCGTCAACCTTGATTGCAATCTTAGGACGTTCGATTCCTAACTTTGTGTTTGCGGTATTGCTTCAATATGTGTTTGCAATGAAATTACACATTTTACCAATCGCAAAATGGGATGGATTCGCTTATACCATTTTACCGACAATCGCTTTAGCGATGTCCCCGCTTGCCGATTCCGCCCGCTTTATTCGAACCGAAATGGTTGAAGTTCTTCATAGTGATTATGTTGAATTAGCTAGAGCAAAAGGGCTAAGTCGTTGGGAAATTGCCTTTAAACATGGCTTAAGAAACAGTTTGATTCCATTGATGACTTTATTAGGACCACTGGCAGTTGCTTTGATGACTGGTTCATTAGTGGTTGAAAATATTTTTGCCATTCCTGGAATCGGGGAACAATTTGTTAAATCAATTACCACAAATGACTATCCGACAATCATGGCTGTGACAATTCTTTATTCATTTATGTTGATTTTTGTCATCTTAGTCGTTGATTTATTGTATGGATTAGTTGATCCAAGAATTCGTGTTTCTGAAGGGAGTCGAGGATAGATGGAAATGGTACCAAAACGCTATGAAACAGTTGCGGAGATTCCTGCAGACGAGTTTCTTCCTTTACAAAAAAATACCGAAGCTGAGCGTGAACAGATTTCTGCTCCTTCGCTGAATTTCTTACAAGATTCTTGGCGTCGATTGAAGAAAAATAAAGCGGCAGTGGTTTCAATGGTCTTACTAACGACGATTATTTTGATTTCAATCGTGACAATTTTTGTTTCACCGCATAATCCGACTGCACAAAATGTTGATTATATCAACTTACCGCCACGTATTCCTGGTATCAGTATTGATGGTCTAAACGGAAAAGCGATGGTTGGTGGCGAGTTAGTCGATAAATATGCACAGGCAAATGTTCCAGCAAATGTGAACTTTCTTTTGGGAACAGATGGCCTAGGTCGTGATGTGCTGAGTCGCTTGTTTATGGGCACGAGAATCTCTCTATTAATTGCATTTATCGCAGCTATTCTAGACGTGACGATTGGTGTTGCTTATGGATTGGTTTCTGGTCTTTTAGGTGGACGTGTAGATAATGCAATGCAACGCTTTTTGGAAATCTTATCTGGGATTCCTAACTTAGTTGTAATGATTTTGATGCTGGTTGTATTTGAGCCAGGAATTTTTTCAATCGTAGCAGCGATGGCAATCACGAACTGGATTCCAATGGCACGGATTGTTCGTGCACAGACATTGAAATTGAAAGATCAAGAATATGTTTTAGCTGGTTTGACTTTGGGTGAATCAAAGTTGAAAATCGCGTTCAAACATATCTTACCGAATATCTCAAGTGTGATTATTATTCAAATGATGTTTAGTATCCCATCAGCTATTTTCTTCGAAGCATTCCTAAGTTTCATCGGGCTAGGTTTAACACCACCGTCTGCTTCATTAGGAACAATGCTAAGTGATGGCTACAAAACATTCTTATATCTGCCATATCTATTATGGATTCCGGCAGCAACTTTATCGGTTATCATGATTGGCTTTAACTTATTAGCTGATGGATTACGTGATGCCTTCGATCCTAAAATGAAAGAGTGAGAATTATGACGAAAATTTTAGAAGTGAAAGATTTAGAAATTTCTTTTGACACTTATGCTGGTAAAGTTCGAGCAATTCGCGGTGTTAATTTTCACTTGAATAAAGGAGAAACTTTGGCAATCGTTGGTGAATCTGGGAGTGGAAAATCTGTTACAACTCGGAGTATCATGCGACTTCTGTCAAGTAATGCCAACATTGACGCTGGTCAGATCCTATTTAAAGGAGAAGACATTGTTAACAAATCCGAAAAAGAAATGCAAAAAATTCGCGGAAAAGAAATTGCGATGATTTTCCAAGATCCAATGACATCGTTAGATCCAACGATGACGATTGGAAAGCAAGTAGCGGAATCTTTACGCAAACATAATAAAGTATCAAAAAAAGATGGCGAAAAAGCAGCGCTAGACCTACTAAATTTAGTTGGGATTCCAGAAGCTGAAAAACGAATCAAAAGCTACCCACATCAGTTTTCAGGTGGGCAGCGTCAACGGATCGTGATTGCGATTGCTTTGATTTGTTATCCAGAAATCTTGATTGCAGATGAACCAACAACCGCGTTAGACGTAACAATCCAAGCACAAATTTTAGAATTACTCAAAGAAATTCAAACAAAAATTGATACATCAATTATTTTTATTACCCATGACCTTGGTGTAGTGGCAAATGTCGCTGACCGAGTGGCTGTTATGTATGGTGGGAAAATCATCGAAGTAGGAACTTCGGAAGAAATTTTTTATAATCCACAACATCCTTATACTTGGGGATTACTTGGTTCAATGCCGACGTTGGAAAGTACAAGCAAACAGCTTTATGCGATTCCTGGTTCACCTCCAGATTTGTTGAATCCACCAAAAGGAGACGCATTTTATCCACGTAATGAATATGCTTTGAAAATCGATGCAGAGCAAGAGCCACCATTTTTTGAATTATCTGCAACACACAAAGCAGCAACTTGGTTATTAGCACCACAAGCACCAAAAGTTCTGCCGCCAGAAGAAATTCAACGTCGTTGGGCAATTTTTAAAGAAAAACAAGGGAGCCAAGGGGGAATAGTGGATGAAAAAAAAGCTACTCGAGGTTAAAGGTCTAAAACAATATTTCAACATTGGCAAAAAAAATGAAGTGCATGCGGTTAATGACATCAGTTTTCACATTTATGAAGGGGAAACGTTTGGATTAGTTGGTGAATCTGGGAGTGGAAAGTCGACGACCGGTCGGACAATCATTCGTTTAAATGAGCCAACTGGTGGCGAAATTTTATTTGATGGACAAGATGTGACAAAAATCAAAGGAAAAAAAGAAATGACGAAATTTCGTCATGAAGTCCAAATGATTTTTCAAGATCCATACGCATCCTTAAATCCGAGAATGAAAGTTCGTGACATTATTGCAGAAGGTATTGATGTGAACGGCTTAGCGAAGTCGCCACAGGAGCGTGCGCAAAAAGTCGATGATTTATTAAAAACAGTTGGGTTAAACCCGAGTCACGGAACGCGCTATCCTCATGAATTTTCAGGTGGACAACGTCAACGGATTGGCATTGCTCGAGCGTTAGCAGTCAATCCACGTTTTGTTATTTGTGATGAGCCTATTTCTGCACTAGATGTGTCCATTCAGGCTCAAGTAGTAAATTTATTACAAGACTTACAAGAAGAACAGAATTTAACTTACTTATTTATTGCCCATGATTTATCAATGGTGAAACACATTAGCGATCGCATTGGCGTTATGCACAATGGCTTGTTGTTAGAGATGGGAACAAGTGACGAAATTTATAACTTTGGTGTTCATCCATACACCGAAAGTTTGTTGTCTGCTATTCCATTACCAGATCCAGACCATGAGAGACAGCGCCGTCGAATCAAATACCAGCCAGAACCAGATGATAATCAAGTACGTACATTAAGAGAAATTGCACCAGAACATTTTGTGTACGCAACAGAACAAGAAGTTGCCTACTATGCGAAAAAATTGCAACGAAAAAAAGAAAACTTACTCGTAGCAAACTAGGGGGTAAGTGCTAATGCTCAAAGCCTTTAAATTCCGGATGTATCCCACCGATGAACAAAAAAAGTGGTTAATTCAAAATTTTGGTTGTGTTCGGTTCACCTATAATCATTTATTACTTTCACGACAAGAAACTTACAAGCAACTAGGTGTGATTGATTATTCGTTGACACCAGCTGCTTTGAAAAAACGTTATTCGTTTTTAAAAGAGGCAGATAGTTTGGCATTAGCCAATGCTCAGTTGAATTTGGATCGTGCGTTTCGCAATTATTTTAAAGGACGAGCCAGCTTTCCAAAGTTGAAAAGTAAGAAGAGTATGTGGCAATCTTATACCACAAATAACCAAGGACACACCATTTATTTAGAAGGAAATCAATTAAAATTACCAAAGCAAAAAAAGTTGTTCAACGTGCATGTCCACCGGCCAATCGAAGGAACAATTCGTTCAGCTACGATTTCTTCACGATATAATGAAGAGTTTTATGTTTCATTTTTATGTGAAGTTCCGCTGAATAAAAGACAGAAAACCAATGAATGGGTGGGAATCGCGTATTGCCCCAAAGGCTTAGTCGAAACTTCGCAGAAAATTGAGGTTGTTGCACCTAAACTTTTGGTGACAAATCAAAAAATCGCTGTAGCAGAAAGAAAATTGAGTATTCGAGCAAAAGCAGCTCAACAACGAAAAAAGGCTTTAGAACGAGCAAAAAATTATCAAAAGCAAAAAAGAAAAGTGCTGAATCTGTATCAAAAACAAAAATATCAACGGGAAGACTACTTAGAACAGCTTTCTGCTATTCTGGTGAATAAATTTGATTATTTGTTTATTGAATCATTACCAGATGAAAAGCTTGCTTCTGATTTTTCAGTGCAAGACTGGCACAAACTGTTGACCAAATTGAGGTATAAAGCAGAATGGTATCAAAAAACTTTTATTTTGATTAATACACAAGATATCCACAGTCATTCTGCACAAGAAAAGAGTCGGCTGTTGGAACGAATTGGAAAACAATTACTTTTTGATGTCTAAACTGGTAGGAGCGCCAGAGTTCGCCTTGCTAATAAAAAGTTTTTAAAACTTTTGTTTCTAGGAATTTTCTTTTCGCTTAAAGAGAAAGCTCACTAATTATGAGAAACCAAAAACCAAGGACTGTAACATAAATCAGCAATGATTTTGTGTTACAGTTCTTGGTTTTTACCGATTAATCTTCCATTTTTGGATGGTGTTCAGGTTTTAATTGATAGATTTTTGATGGACGACCGATTCCAACGGGGCGTTCACCGATTTCGTCAAAATATTGCAACATTGCCTTTTTAAAATTTGAGTGGTCGATTGTTTTAAAATCAATTCCTAAAAATTTTGCAAACACTTTGCGAGCTTCAGTAATTGTAAAATCCTTGCCTAATACTTGAAGGACTTGTGGCTCATGTTCCATTTTATTGACGATACGGTTAAAGGCTTTTAACACGATGAAACTGTGGTCAAATGCTAACTTATCTTTTCCAGTTGATTGGCCAGTTGCTAAATCAAGTGCGATTGAGACATCGCCACTGGTCAAGTGGATTTGATTCATTTGTCGTTCTAAAGTGAACCAGCGAACCTCTTTGGCGTCATCTCCGGCAATCAAAGGTTCTTCACCAATAAAGGCAAGATAGCTGACCGTCACGACCCAGCCACGTGGATCACGATCAGGTGTGCTGAATGTATGAAGCTGTTCGATATTTTCCTTAGAAATAATAACTCCAGTTTCTTCTTGTGTTTCGCGTAAGACACTTTCACCAGTTGACTCATCTCGTTGGACAAAGCCACCAGGCAATGCCCAAGAGTTTCGATAAGGATGCCCTTTTCTTTGAATCAAAAGAATTTTTAACTGATCTTCTTCTTTGTTGTAACACATCAAAACGATGTCGACAGTCAAAGAAGGTTTGTCGTATTCAGGGCGTTCTTGTGCTTGATACCAAGTTAAAAAATCTTCTTCGCTGGCTTCTTGTTCATAATATAGTTTTTCTTCTTCTTTAGAAGCAAATTCTTTCATTCTGACACCTCCACTGCCGATAAAAGTACATTTTACTTTATTGTAGCAGACTCTTGGAAAAAACCAAGGACTTCCCGCAAAATTTCGTGGTTATCAAAGATGAAAAATGAATGGTAAAACTAAATTGACTAAAAAGAACAGTAGATAAAAAGGTAAAAACTTCATTTTTTCTTCACGAAGTGCAAAGAACCCGCAAATAATGATAAATAAATCGAATGCGATACGAAAGAGATTCGAAACAAGAAGGAAACTATTCAAGTTACCATTTAAGTTAAAGTAACCATACATCCTTATATAAAAATAACTAAAAAATAAGTGAGCAATTGTGAGTACTGCGATACTAATCATAAAAATCGTGTGTTTTTTCTGCATAATCATTCCTACCTTTGTTCATTGGTTTTTCCCCTTCTATTATACATGATTCATTTTTGGAAAAATAGCGGGGAAAATTTTCCCAAAAAACGTAACTTAATAAACGTACAAAGAATTCTAAGTTTTTCCTTTTTTTCAACTAGGAAGACGAGTATTCCTACCGAATTCCCTTTTCAAAAATTCGCTAACATTAAGATTATTTTGTGGTATACTAGCAAGGAAACGAATTCGCATCATGCGATAAAGGAGGAGGAGCCCCGTGGCAGAAAAGGAAACTTTTTATATTACTACGCCAATCTATTATCCAAGTGGCAAACTGCACATCGGTAACTCGTACACAACGATTGCCTGCGATGCTGTTGCACGTTACAAACGGTTGATGGGCTTTGATGTGTTTTATCTTACTGGAGTGGATGAGCACGGTCAAAAAATCGAAACAAAAGCAGCAGAATTAGGTGTTGAACCACAGGAATATGTGGATAAAATGGCTGCAGACGTGAAAAAATTATGGAAAACACTTGATATCAGTTACGATAAATTTATTCGAACAACGGATGATTATCACAAAGTAGCTGTTCAAAAAATCTTTGATCGTTTACTAGAACAAGGCGATATTTATTTAGGTGAATACGAAGGCTGGTATTCAGTTTCTGATGAAGAATTCTTTACAGAAACACAACTAGCTGAAGTTTACAAAGACGATGAAGGCAACGTGATTGGTGGGAAAGCCCCAAGCGGACATGAAGTTGAATTAGTCAAAGAAGAATCTTATTTCTTCCGCATGAGTAAATACGCGGATCGTTTGCTTGAGTACTATGAAGCACATCCTGAATTTATCCAACCAGAATCACGCAAGAAAGAAATGATTAACAACTTTATCAAACCTGGTTTAGAAGACTTGGCTGTTTCAAGAACGACATTTAGCTGGGGAATCCCTGTGACACGTGATCCAAAGCACGTTGTATATGTTTGGATTGATGCATTATCAAACTATATTACAGCGTTAGGTTATGGTTCAGATGATGATAGTTTGTTTGAAAAATATTGGCCTGCTGATGTCCATATGGTTGGGAAAGAAATCGTTCGTTTCCACACAATTTATTGGCCAATTATGTTAATGGCGCTAGACTTGCCATTACCTAAAAAAGTTTTTGGACATGGTTGGTTATTGATGAAAGACGGCAAAATGTCCAAATCAAAAGGAAACGTTGTTTATCCTGAAATGTTAGTTGAACGTTACGGCTTAGACGCATTACGTTATTACTTATTGCGTGCAGTTCCATTTGGTTCTGATGGTGTCTTCACACCAGAAGATTTTGTTTCTCGTGTAAATTACGATTTAGCCAATGACTTAGGTAATCTATTGAACCGCACTGTTGCGATGATCAACAAATATTGTGAGGGTGTCGTTCCTGATTATGCTTCATTAGTAACGCCTTTTGATAGTGAACTGTCAACAACTGCTGCAAACGTAGTTGGACGTTACCATGATGCCATGGAAAAAATGGAATTTAATACAGCTTTAGCTGAGGTCTGGGTATTGATTTCTCGTGCGAATAAATACATTGATGAAACAGAACCTTGGGTATTAGCAAAAGACGAAGAAAAGAAAAATGAATTGGATAGCGTAATGGTTCATTTAGCTGAAACATTACGAATTGCAGCCATTCTGTTGCAACCAATCATGACTGAAACACCAGTCAAAATCTTCAAACAATTGGGATTGGATGCGGAATCCATGAACTTGGAAGGCTTACACTTTGGTGAGTTTCCTTCTGGAACAAAAGTTATTGCTAAAGGTACACCAATTTTCCCACGTTTAGATATGGACGAAGAAGTTGCTTATATCCAAATGAAAATGTCTGAAGGAACCCAAAGTACAGAGGACACAGTGAAGTGGGACCCAGAAGAAACAGAATTTGTTTCTTCAAAAGAAAAACAAATCAAATTTGATGTATTCGACAAAGTTGAATTAAAAGTTGCTGAAGTTATCAGCTGTCAAAAAGTGGAAGGTGCAGATAAATTACTGCAATTCCGTTTAGCCGCAGGGGATAGTCAGGACCGTCAAATTTTATCTGGAATCGCAGAATATTATCCTGATCCAAGTGAGTTAATCGGCAAAAAGCTTGTGATCGTGGCAAACTTAAAACCACGTAAGATGCGTGGTCAAATCAGCCAAGGAATGATTCTCTCAGCAGAAGCACCGGATGGCTCATTGCAAGTAGTTGAAGCGCCAAAAGGCATGCCAAATGGTTCAGAAATTGCGTAAATAAAAAAGGAATCCAATCGTAATGATTGGATTCCTTTTTATTTACATATAAATGATTTTGTATCACTTTACTGAAGGAAATCTTTTCAATCGTTTTTTCAAGCGAGTAGGTAGCAACGCACTTAAAACGGTGAAAGGAATCGCAAAGATGTACCAAGAAATTGTTCGTCCAATGCCATATCGTTGGTAGAGGCTCATTAACATCAAGTGAAGTAAGCACAAACCAATAATTAACGAACCGGCGAGAAACCATTGATTATCCCATTTGAAATAACGTAAGCTCATGACAAAAACAGGATAAAGGTAAAAATAGATGCCAACCAAGGTGACACGCCAATTTTTAGTAAAGGTTCCAATGTTAAGCAAAAAGAAAATTGCAGATAAAATAATTCCTAGCGGTGGGAAAAGACTAACTAAAAAAGAATAGACGATGCTCCATAGAATCAAACCGGGTCCTCTGAATAACGCGACTAAAATTACTAGACCAGTGAGTAAAAGGAGCTGTTGACTAAACGAAGCGATGGTCAAAAGACCAAAAAGAATCAGCGTGGCCCAATGCCAGCGCGACTGTTGTTGTTCTTTTCGTGTAACTGAAACATGATCTGTGAGAAAATTTGCTAATTTTGGATGTGAACGTTGAAAGTCCAAAAGCAAAACCTCCTTTAAATAGAAACTGGCTAAATTGTAATCAAAAAGGAAAGAAAAAACATCCGACTTAAGGGGGATTTTTTTGAAAACCCTTTATTAGATTTGTGCGTAGCCAAGGGGAAAAAACTCGGTTATACTAGCAATTATATTAATAAAAATAGGAAAGAGGATGAGGAATGGGAAATAAATTAAAACGTGAAATTAATTTGTTTGGCGCATTAGCAACAGTTATGGGAACTGTTATTGGAGCAGGAGTTTTTTTTAAGACCGCTTCAGTAACTGCTAGCACACAATCACCGAGTTTAACACTTTTTGTATGGTTATTGGGTGGCTTTTTGACCATTTGTGCCGGGTTGACTGTTGCAGAATTAGCCACAGCAATTCCAGAAACAGGTGGAGCAGTTAAATACATAGAGGCTGCGTATGGAAAATTACCAAGTTTCTTATTAGGTTGGGCGCAAAGTCTGATTTATTTTCCAGCAAACATTGCGGCTCTTTCAATTATTTTTGCAACACAGTTGACGAATCTCTTTCAGTTATCCACTGATTATCTGGTATTGATTGCAGCTGTGACTGCTTTGTCAGTAACTGGATTGAATTTATTGGGGACAAAAGTTGGTGCAACTGTTCAATCTGCTACACTTATTATCAAATTGATCCCGATTGCAGTAATTGTTGTTTGGGGGTTAATGGTTCCCGGATCTGGTACGGTTCAGCTCTTTCCAATTGAAGCGGGGAAAGATGTTTCCTTTATGGAAGGATTGAGTAGTGCGTTACTGGCTACTTTGTTTGCGTATGATGGTTGGCTAGGTGTCGGCGCAATTGCTGGTGAAATGAAAAAGCCAGAAAAAGATTTGCCTAAAGCAATTATTTTAGGATTAAGTTTTGTGACAGTGGTCTATTTGTTGATTAACTTTGTTTTCTTGAAGACTTTACCAATCGAAGGAATTGCTGGAAACTTGAACGCAGCATCGGATGCTTCAGCAGTGATTTTTGGTTCATTTGGTGGAAAGTTAGTTACGATTGGTATTCTGATTTCTGTTTATGGCGCGCTGAATGGCTACACGTTGACTGGAATTCGTGTTCCTTATGCGATGGCCTTAGAAAATGAACTACCATTCAGTAATCAGTTAACAAAATTATCAAAGAAATTCACAGTTCCTTACGTGCCAGCAATGTTTCAGTTGGTGATTGCCTGTATCATGATGACGATGGGTTCATTTGATTTTCTGACAGATATGTTAATTTTTGTGATGTGGCTGTTTAGTTTACTGATATTTATCGCTGTTTTTGTTTTACGCAAGAAAGCGCCAGAGATGAATCGTCCTTACAAAGTGCCGCTTTATCCGGTGATTCCGCTAATTGCGATTATTGGCGCAATTTTTATCTTAGGAATGACAATCTTAACGCAGACATCACTTGCGATGATTGGGATTGGCGTGACGTTATTAGGAATCCCAGTTTACTTATATAAAAATAAGAAATAAATAAAAAAGAGATTGGGGCTTACTCAATCTCTTTTTTACTTGTCTAACGCATTGCTAAGCTTAAAGATGGTTTTTTTAGCACATTTCTTCAGTTTATTCGTAACAAAAGAACTTGAAAATGAATTGTTGTTCATCAGGTAGTTTCCTGAAAAAATAAAATAAAAAGCAGTGATTTCTAAAAAGAATTTCTTGTTTGCTAGAATGAGAAACTTGAAGTTCTGAAACTCTCACAATCTTTTTTTCCGTCCCACTTCTGTCTCAACCGTTTATGTGCTAAAGTAGGAAAGAAAAGGAGCGATTTGAATGATATTTGATTCTCATACTCACTTAAATGCGGAACAATTTAATGAAGACATTCCCGAAACAATTGAGCGTGCTAAAGAGCTGGGCGTGACAAAGATGGCTGTGGTTGGCTTTGATCAACCAACGATTGAAAAATCCTTACAGCTTAGTCAAGACTACCCAAATATTTATAGTATCATTGGCTGGCATCCAACTGAGGCTGGTAGCTATACCAAAGAAGTTGAACAACAATTACAAGAACGATTGACGTTACCTAAGGTTGTGGCATTAGGAGAAATTGGTTTGGATTATTATTGGATGGAAGATCCAAAGGAAGTTCAAGCAAAAATTTTTCGTCGTCAAATTGCGATTGCCAAAGAAATGAATTTACCAATTAGCATCCATACGCGTGATGCGATAGAAGATACGTACCAGATTTTAAAAGAAGAAAAAGTCCACAATATTGGTGGAATCATGCATAGTTTTAGTGGTGACTATGAGTGGGCACAGCGCTTTCTTGATCTGGGTATGCATATTTCCTTTAGTGGTGTTGTGACATTCAAAAAAGCTTTAGATGTCCAAGAAGCTGCAACGAATGTTCCTTTCGATAAGATGTTGGTAGAAACGGATGCCCCTTACCTTGCGCCGGTACCTTATCGTGGTAAGCGAAATGAACCTGGGTATACTCGCTATACGGTTGAAAAAATTGCGGAACTTCGCCAAGTACCTTTTGAAGAAATTGCTACACACACATGGCACAATGCACATCGCTTATTTGGGATTTCAGAAAAATGAGTAAATTGACTATTGAAGAAATTGTAGTCGTTGAAGGAAAAGACGATACCAGACGATTGCAAGAAGTCGTGAATGTCGATACGATTGAAACAATTGGTTCAGCAATTAACGAAGCGATTTTGATGCAGATCGAGCATGCACAAGAAACAAGAGGGGTGATTGTTTTTACAGACCCAGATTTTTCAGGCGAAAAAATTCGTAAAACAATTATGGAAGTCGTACCACAAGCGAAACATGCCTTCTTACCTCGAAAGCAAGCTCAGCCAAAGAAAAAGGGTAGCTTAGGTGTTGAACACGCAAGCAATGAAGCCATTCTTGAAGCATTGAAGAAAGTTGTGACACCTAGCGAGGAAGAGTTTGACGAAATCCCTAGACAGATGCTTTTGGACTATGGTTTAATAGCGGGAGCACAAGCCAAAGAAAAAAGAGAAAAACTTGGGGATGAACTTAGGATTGGTTACACCAATGGCAAACAATTAGCGAAACGCTTGAAAATGTTTCGCATTACACCAGAAGAATTGACACAAGCAATGAAAAAAGTGGAGGCAAAACATGACTGAATATCGTGAGATCGCAACACCCTCTCGAACAAAAGAAATCTTGAAAGAACATGGATTTCAATTTAAAAAAAGTTTAGGACAAAATTTTTTAACAGAGCCTAACATTCTACGAAAAATCGTTGAAACAGCTGAGATCAACCATGAAACAAATGTAATTGAAGTAGGGCCAGGAATTGGCGCACTGACTGAACAATTAGCCATGAATGGAAATCAAGTCGTCGCATTTGAAATCGATGATCGTTTGATTCCAGTATTAGCAGATACACTTCACCGTTATCAAAATGTTAAGGTTGTTCACCAAGATATTTTAAAAACGGACTTGGCTACTGCTGTCAAAGAATATTTTACAGAAGATTTACCATTAAAAGTGGTCGCAAATCTTCCCTATTACATTACAACGCCAATCATGATGCACTTTCTTGAATCGGACGTACGTGTGGATGAAATGGTTGTTATGATGCAAAAAGAAGTTGCAGATCGAATTTCTGCAAAGCCTGGTACCAAAGCTTACGGCTCACTTTCAATTGCCGTGCAATATCATATGGATGCGTCCTTAGCATTTATCGTTCCTAAAACAGTTTTTGTACCACAACCAAACGTTGATTCAGCGATTTTAAAATTGACACGCAGAGAAGAACCAGCTGTTGAAGTCACGGATGAAAAAGAATTTTTCCGTTTGACGAAAGCCTCATTCCAATTGCGTCGCAAAACATTATGGAACAATTTGCAACACGCTTATGGAAAAGACGAAGCAACCAAAGCGTGGTTGACTCAAAGTTTAGCTGATGCAGGAATTGATCCAAAACGTCGTGGGGAAACACTGTCATTAGAAGAATTTGCTGCATTAAGCAATGCGATGATGGCGAATAAACAAGGGTAAGAAGTATTGTTCAAAAAATAGTTATCACAGAAAAGCGGAGCAGGATGCTCGCGTTTTTCTGTGATTTTTTTATCAAGTAGGATAAAATTTGGAGGAAAATGCGTACTTATAATAGGGATAGGATGAAAAAAGCAGCACAACTAAGTCACTTTCTAAATCATCTTTCTAAATCATCTTTCGAATGACGAAAGGATGCTTTTGAAGTAAGTTAGCAACACAATTATTTTAATTGGAAAAGAAGAATGACTTGGTGGCTCTATAATAAAATTGATGAGCTGACAGACATATCCAATTTGAAAAGCATTTATACGATCCAAGTAAGTGAGTAAAAAAAGAATTTGTCGAAGATTGTTGGCAACTTCTCTATGTGTCTTGACAGATACATGGAATATCAGTACAATAAACAACATCAATGTGTCAAGACACATAAGGAGAGAAAAAATGAAAAAAAATTCTGTTCGTCACTTAACTATTTCTGCACTGCTGATTGGGATGGGAATCATCATTCCTTTAGTTATGCCAAAAATCATGATTCCACCAGCATCTTTTACCTTAGCTTCGCATGTGCCATTATTCTTAGCAATGTTTTTTTCACCAGGGGTAGCTGTTGCTGTCGCTTTAGGAACAACGTTTGGGTTCTTTTTATCGACACCAGTCATTATTGCATTAAGAGCATTGTCACACATTATTTTTGCAGTAGTTGGTGCTTTGTATTTGCAAAAGAAACCTGGAATCGTCTTGAAGGATGGAAAATTTACGCTAGCAAACTGGAAATTTCAAGGCTTTAATTTTGTCATTGGGGTTATCCATTCAATTGCCGAAATGTTGGTTGTGAGTGCTTTTTACTTTATGGGTAATATGCCTGATACGTATTATTCAGAAGGTTATTTCTACACAGTATTTATTTTGATGGGAATCGGTGGATTGATTCACAGTTTGGTTGACTACAATATTGCTTACTTTGTTGCGGGCACGTTAAGCAAATATTTTGATATTCCTGTATTTACTGCAGCGAAAGAACAGGCGAGGAAGATGGAGAAGCTTGGCTAAAAATAATTGAATGAGAAAAATTGATTAGATTTAGTTATTGTTGAATTTTTCAAATACATTAGTAAAAAATAGGTAACCTAAAACAGATTTTGTTTTAGGTTACCTATTTTTGTTTAACACGTTTGGCTAGTAAGTGAGAAAAAATAGTTGTAAAATCATTTGCGCTAAAATCTTTTGATTCATCAATTGTAAAATGCTGTCATTTGGGATTGAATAAGAAAATTAGTAAGAAAAAAGAAAGTTCACTATTAGCTAAGCTTTGTTTACAACTTGAAGAATGCAAGAGCACTTCCTTTTTTGCATTAGCAATCAATTAGCTTATGGCATCTAGAAAAGAGCTGCCAAAAAAAGTGAGCGATTTAATGGAAAAATATTTTTGATTGTTCTTTTAAAATGAATTTTCGAAAAATATTTTTTCTAAAAAAAACAAAGTTTAAAATAGAAAGTCTAAGATGCGTACCCAAAATTAAAAATAATAAAAAAACTTATTGAAAGCGCTATCTTTTTATGGCATAGTGTAACTGAAGGTGCCTGATAAATAAAATCGTACGATTGAATGAAGAGGTGGTTGGAATAAAAATAACTTTTATTTGGCGTGGTTGGCGTACATATTGTTGTTTAATGGCTATATAATATTGTTATTTATATGCTCAATTATCTTCCTGATTAGTCATTTAGTTCGTTTGCTATGTAAAAAAGCACCAAATGGCTACGATATGTTTTGTAGCAAGCCTACTAGCTATGAATTTTGTCTTAACTTGGTTAACAACTTCCGTTAGTCTGATTGAGACAACTATTTAATGGAGGGAACAAAAATGAGTCTAGGAGACAAACTGAAAGAAGAACGTCTAAAGAATGAGTATACGCAAGAAGATATTGCCAAAATATTGAATGTTGCACGCTCCACTGTTTCAAGCTGGGAAGTGTCGAGAACATATCCTGATCTTTCTTTCCTGATTACTTTAAGTAAATTATATGGAGTAACAGTCGATTATTTAATTAAAGATGAAGAAGAGACAATTGACAACAATCAGACAATAAAAACAATGGGTTCTTTGAATCAGAAACAAAAATATTTTGGATTTGGCTTTTTGGCTTGCTTCATCTGCGCACTGTTGATTGGCTTATTTTTTCTGAATACGGCGAATCAGAGTACAAAAAAAGAAAAAGGACAAAAAGAACCGGTCGAGTATATTATTCCTTTGACGGATATCATGGATGTTACGGTCAAAGAAATCCCTTACGGTAAAGATAATAAATATCAAGTTCCTGAAATAACTGCAAATGTAAAATTACGTGAAGGCTGGAAAGAACCGGGATGGGTTTTTCATTTTGATAATAATACGGGAGCTGCGTATATTCATCTTTCACAAAATAAAGTGTATAAAGGTGAACCTTTTCCGACCAACTATTTTCCAAAATTGAGTTTTGTCGCTGCACAGTATGTGAGGGATACCGAGTACATGGATATTCCTAAAAAGATTATCTTGATTGACGATAATACCGCAGATCCCCCAAGTACAGCAAAAGAGCAACGGGTGATTTGGGAAAAATAAAAAAGGAGTGTTTAGAAATGAAAAAATTTGTTTGTCTGGGCTTGGTTACGTTTGGAATGTTACTGTTTGGTCAGCCAGCACAAGCTGCTGAAATTACTAACGATGTGGCACCAGAATTGGGGAAAATTTACATAGACGAGCGTGAGTCCGACTTGACTGACATTCTTTGTACGACTTCTGAAGGTAGATATGTGATTAATGAGAATAAGCTCGTCTTACTAGATAAAGAAATCCTAGGTGTAACACCTTTTATCTATCATGATGTACAGCTTTTAAGCGGTGATGTAACAGGCTACAGCTTTACGATTGCAGGAAACACTCGATATACTTACCTAACTACTAATCATAATAGTGATTGGAGTCCGAGAGCAATGATTGTAAATCAAAATGGCGCGCAAATCCAATATTGGGAAGTGTACGGGACACCGGCTTCAATCGCTGATACAACATCAGCTACTGCAACGTATTATTTCGGTTTAAGAAACTTATCTTCTAGTGCCATGAATTATGGAATGAATATGATGTTTTAAAATAAGCAAACGAGTGTCTGGAACATCATCATTTTGATGAATGTTCCAGACACTTTTTTACGAACAAATGATGTTCAAAAAGTAAATTTCTCGAAAAACAAGCCGAATAATTTCAAAAATAGGCAGAGCTATTTTGAAGTGAGACCCAATAGTTAGACCACATACCGACTAGAAAATCTGGTCGGTATTTTTATTATGCTGTTATTCGTTCTCGATACTGAACTGGGCTACAGCCAAGCCTCGTCTTAATTCGACGATGGTTGTAGTAATCAATC
>WPCH01059850.1_pt1 | contig 68304 bp, 59 predicted proteins | sample 5399881 | NCBI WGS metagenome assembly WPCH01 (sample SAMN12869468, study PRJNA574797) | sludge metagenome | isolation source: wastewater treatment of pH5 | place: China:Beijing | collected 2019-05-20 | reverse complement strand
CATATCCCATGTTCTGAACATCCGCAAGAACACAGGCCAGCCGGTCAAAGGAACGCAGGTCGTTTTTTCCAATTTCGTTGGTGAGAGTGGAGGTTCCTACCTTCACTACTATTCTATTTTGATAAAGTTCCATAACACTATCTCCCTCTTGTAATTCCAACAGAATTAGGATATCATAAACGCAATCATCACAAAAGCGAATGTTTATCATGGATATGATGACAATATTGAATACTGGTATATCGTCCCGCAAATAACTGGGCGATATACCAGGACAAAAGGAGGATGGGCGCAATGGATATGAACATTCAAAAATACAGGGCTTTTATTAAAACCGTGGAATACGGCAGCTTTACAAAAGCGGCGGAGGCTCTCAATTACTCCCAATCCGGCATTAGCCGCATGATAAACGATTTGGAAAAAGAGTGGAAAGTTTCGCTGCTGGACCGGGGTCGTACAGGAGTCCGGCTTACTTCCGACGGATTGTCTCTGCTGCCCTTTGCCAAGTCGGTATGCGCCGAATATGAACGGCTGCAAATGCAGGTGGACGAAATAAACGGCCTTCAATCGGGATTGATCCGCATCGGCACATTCTCCAGCGTAGCAGCCCATTGGCTTCCCAAAATCATCCGCGAATTTCAAAAGAGCTATCCCAATATCAACTATGAACTGTTGCTGGGCGACTATGCCGAGATTGAAAACTGGGTGCTGGAGGGACGGGTGGATTGTGGCTTTTTACGATTGCCAACACATCCCGATCTGGAGACAACCTTCCTGGAGCAGGACCGGCTTTTAGTGGTGCTGCCGGAGGACCATGCCATGGTCGACTGTGAGCGGTTTCCGGTTCTCGCCCTGCAGGATTACCCCTTTATGCTTCTGGAAAAAGGAGCCAGGGCGGATATTTCAAAAGCGCTGGAAGAGTGGGATATTACACCGGACGTTCACTTTACCACCTGGGACGATTACGCCATCATGTCCATGGTTGAAAGCGGCCTTGGCATCAGCATTTTGCCCGAGCTCATCCTGCGCCGCATCCCCTACCGCATCGTCGCCAAGGAGTTGGAAGTGCCCGCCTACCGTAAAATCTGCCTCGCCATGCGGGACAAAAAATCCGCGTCCCTTGCGGTCAGACGTTTCATCGACTATCTGCCATACAGAAACGATTAGTCCGGGATAATGCGGCCATCGTCTCCTTCAGCAAAATTCTGTTTATAGCAAAGGTCCTGCGGGGATATGACCCTGCAGGACCCGTCAAAACGTAGTTTGAAATTAAAGTCTGAAGGCGGGGGGATATGAGCATTGTCTCCTGCCTCTCGTGTTTAATTATTCCACAGCCTTTTTATCAACGACAGGCTCTTTTATTCTATCCATCTTCAGGCCTATAACGAGAAGAACAAGTCCAAGTACGGCCGCTATGATACTGCCGGTCTGCAGGGCGTCCAGCATACCTTCGAAGTTGCTGAAAAATCCGGTTTCGTTCACTTCCAGATAATATTCTTCGCCCCATTCGCCTTCAAACCAGGTCAGGAAGAATTTCCCGAAAAAGCCGACGATGGCCGACAGCAGGCAGTAATAGGCAAACCGCAGCACATCGCCCATGGCCAGCTTGGTCTTTGGATTCAGAGGATACTTCTCCGGCTCCGTCTTGGAAAGTCCTCCGTATATCCACTTAAAGAACAGATACGCCACCGGGCCGCTGGCTATGCCAAGGAGTCCGCTGACAAAGTAGTCCGTGCCGTTTATCATGAGGGCAAGGAGAGAAATAAATACCACGATTCCGCAGCAGAAGTAAAGTCCCAGCTTTCCTCCCGGAATCACGAAAACCCCTCCCCGCTTTTCAACAGGCATTACCTTCCTGTATTTGATTACAGCCAGAGGGAGAATGATATACAGAGCCAGTACGAAGACAACCTCCGCCATGACCAGCGTAGCGAAATCGTATTGAGCCAGCAGCATGGTAACCAGGGCCAGAGAAAGGATACCCACATAGGGAACGCCTCTCCCCTTGCTTACTTTAACCAAAAACTTGGGACAGAGATGATCGTCCGCCAGTACGAAGAAACCCCTCGAGCCTGACGCTAAATATGTATTAAAAATTGCGCATTGCGATATGATGGCGACGACGAGGAATCCAATCCCCCATGCGGGTCCCATAAATTGAGTAAGTACGTCGGCATAGCCCACAGTTCCTTCTCCTGTGGTGGCCCAGTCCTCCCATGAGCCCAAGGAGGCAAGACCCGCCATGGTGGGAAGCACATAGGTCAGAGCGATAAGAGGCATAGCTATGAGAAGCCCTTTGGGTATGACCTGAGGTCTTTTAACCTCACCGGCCATATTGGAAATGCACTCATAACCGCAATACATCCAGATGCAGATGGCAATGCTGCCGCCAAGGGCCTCGAAAGCTGTCAGTTCTTCGGCAACCATAGGTTCGAAGGGATTCTGGTTCCAGTTGGCGAATCCCACGATGGCCACAACGGCAAATCCTATCAATATGCAGATTGACAGGAAGGTACTGACCCATCCCACTTCCCGGATGCCGAGAAGGTTTACGATCGTGAAGGCTACGATCATCAGGATCTTTACCACAAAGGCGGTAAAATCGGACATTTCCAGAAAGTTTCTCAGGTAGCCCACAACCAGGGCTACATATATGCCGTTGGTTATGTATATGGATACCGTGTTCCACCAGCCTGCCTGAAATCCCCAGAACTCTCCGAAGGCTTCTTTTACCCAAACGTACACGCCGCCCTCGGAAGGCAATATGGCTCCCATCTCAGCTACCATACTGCTGATTGGCCATGCCCAGATAAAGGGAAAGACCATGAGCATTACCAACGTGATTCCCGGGCCGCTGGCAGGGATCATCTCCTCGATCCCGAAAGCGCCCGCAGCGACCAGACAGTAAATCATGAAGACGATATTTATCGTTTTTACATCATACTTTTTCAGTCCGGCCACACCCTGTACTTGATGATTAAGATCAGCCAATTCAGCATCTCCTTATACTATGATTACATTTTGTATTACCCCCAATTTGCTGTCCATTTGAGGATATTGGCGACATTGTCACCGATACCTTCGATGAACGCTTTTCACTTCATTAATATACCGGAGGTTATGTATCAGTTGATTATACACCAGGTGCCGCCTTCACTTCAATCTGTAAAGTAATACCTAATTCTTCGGCACATTTCAGATAATAATCCACCTGTTCAAAGGTGAGCATATCAGATGAAATCAAGCCCTTTTGGGTGTATTGATCTTCTACAAACATTTTTGTAAACAGGGCCCCTCCCTGTCCGGTCAGATACATCTCCGCCGTAAGTCCCGCTCTTTCAAAAGACTCTACCAGTCCCGGAGCAAAGACGTGAGTTTCAACCATGACCTGTTTCCCGTCCTTCGTACCGAAAGCTTCAACGACCATAGCTCCCGTATCCGACACCAGGCCTTCCTCCAATATTTCCTTGATCTCTTCCTTATATTTCGGAGCAGGGGGAAGATGCTTGAGCACCACATTAAAGGGAACCACCTCTACGCCGTCCACCTCGACAGGTTTTTTCGAAAGCAGTCCCGCTCTATACAGGGGTTCCGCAAATGCGACGCCGGGGCCTCCGTACTTAAAGTAGATATTCTTTGCGCCTTTAAAGAATTCCTTGGCATTCATACCCATATGCAGCGGCTCGTCGTGGGCGTGCTCTACAAGCTTGACTTCTTTGTCCAGATAATCGTATTTCCTGAAAATCGGCCTGCTGAAAGCCTTCGTCCTTATGATTTCACCATTCTCATAGGCATAGGCTTCCTCGCTCATATCGGACAGGGCCGTTATGGGAGACCACCAGAAAGGCAGGAATCTCCTGGCCTCCACACCTTCATAAACGTTGTTATAGATCGTATCGCAGGTATCCAGATATCGCATCGCGTTCCTGGTTGCCACGCAGATCAGGCCGGGAGCGGAACCCGTCCCAATAATCGCCGTCTTCCCTATTTCAGCGAAGCGCCTGCTGTATTCCGTGTACATCAACTTGATCCCGGCCACCCAGGTATCCAAAAGGGCGTCCGTCGCCGCAAAGTCCTGATAATTTGTTTTGGCTTCAAGAGCTGCTTCCAATACGTTGGGGCCGAATGCCAGAGGCAGGCCGTTTACGATGAGATCCACGCCCTGTGCGGCGGCCACGATGCTGCTCCGGTCGGAGGCGTCCACCTGTATTCCCCTGCCTTTCTTCAGGTCCTTAACAAGCTCCTTTACGGCCCTTTCATCATAGTCCGCGCAAATAACTTCCGATACAGAGGGCTCTTCATCCATGCGTCTTGCCACGGTGGAGCCCTGCGCTCCAACTCCCAGAATCAATATTTTTTTCATAAAAAGTCACCCCTTCACACACATTTTTGATATATTAATTGTATCAATAATAACTTAACAGGTAGTTTTCCGAAATGACAGAATTGTCAGAATAGTTCGCGCATGTTGCGAACAGGATGAACCCGGCGGTAGCAAGATTTGTAATGTTTTTTCGCAAGAAACGAGATTTTTGAGAGGCAGGTGGCATCGAAATGTTGTTAGAAACGATAGAGTATCCTAAAAATCTTCCCTTTTCCGTCTTTCTTTCCAACGTTGCCGCGGAGGATTTTCATTATCACAACGAAATGAAGCTGCTGTTTGTTTTAAGGGGCCGGACAAGCTGCAAGATACATAACGTGCTCTACACTCTCGAAGAAGGAGATCTTTTGATCGTAGATACGAAGGACATGCACCGGATTTACGATTCGTCCAAAGATGTTCTGATGCTTTCTTTATACGTTGATCTGTCATTTTACGCGGATCTCTATCCTGATATTGAATACATGATCTTTGCCTGTGAGGATTACAGCAAAGCATCTTCACTGAAACATCAGGATCTGCAGAACAAGGTTTCCATCCTCAAGCACCGCATCGCCAAAACCGCATTAGCCTATATCAACAATAAAGACAACATCTCTTTCCTGACAGAGTGCATCAATGATCTTATTTTTACTCTCGTCAATCAATTTCAGGGCTTCTTTATAGAGGATCATAAGTTCAAGGCGGATCACGGCGGCCCCAGCGATATCGACCTGAGCAGACTGTACCAGATCATTAAATACATCTATCTGAATTATGACCAAAAGATCACACTGGAGGATTTGTCCAATATTGTATACTTAAATCCCTACTATATCTCCCATCTCATAAAGAACACTTCCGGGCTCAGCTTCCAGAACTTTTTGAACTATGTCCGGGTTGAATACGCGGAAAAACTCCTGGTGGAAGGCGAGCTGACCCTGACGCAGATAAGCGAATCCTGCGGGTTTTCTTCCCTTTCCTATTTCAACAAGTCTTTTAGAGCCTGGTACAATATCACTCCCGGACAATATCGGGCCCAGCGCAAACCTTGTGAAAGAAGGTTCCACGGGCCCTTCTCCGAAGAAGCCGCCATTTCTCTGCTAAAGTCCTATGTCATGGCCCACCACGGTCACACAAATAAAGGAGCTCTATCCAAGTCCTCCCATCACATATTCATACCGGTTAAATACCGATCCCGGAGCGGAAAAAAACTCAAGGGGGCCTTTCCCCTCAACGTACTGCTTTCCTCTGATGAGGATGTCTTTATAGCCAGTTATCTGAAAGAAAAGCTGCGAAAGCTGGGGTCTCTGTCCCTCGTGCTGGATGGTAAGGTAATATGTCAAAAGAAAAGCCGCCAGGAGGTCATGAGCATTCTGTCCGCGCTGCGGTTTTTGGAATTTCCTCTTCTGGTAGCTCATGAGGACACTGGTCTGGACAAACAGGCGGAGAGCGCTGTTAAAGCCATGGGAATTTCCCTGATCTCATCGGATAATGCTGATTTCCTTTACGATGGGGCGGGAGACTCATATACCGTTTGCTCCGCTTTGGCCCACGTTCTCAAGACTCCCGGAAAGAAAATCCGCCTTTCCGGATCATCTACAGCTTTATTCACACCGGAAGGACTCATTACTCCCTTTTATTCCGTATACTCCATTTTCGCCCGGATGAACGGAATCATAATGGAGCAGCGGGATCAATATATGATCGTAAAAAACAAAAAATCCATCTATATTTTGATCCTTCAGGAAAATGAAGACGCAAATCTCAAGGTACACATCCATATAAAGGATCTTCGGGGAAAACGGTTTGTCGTCGAAAAAAGCTATACGAAAAAGCACAATTGCTTTGAAACCCTGAAAGCTCTCGACCACCCAACCGCTCTGGACGATGCTATGAAGGCCCACGCCGACGCCCTTTCCGACGGCGAAATACGCCTTTCATGCGTAAATGCGAAGGAAAGTCTGGAAATGGATTTTAATATGGAACCGGGAACACTTACCTTTGTTGAAATAAGGGAGTAAGAGCTGATACAAAACCTTTCATAATGTCATATTGCAGTTCTTCACAACCTAATCTGCCATGGGATACATCATAACTTTCACGGCTTTCTTCTCATCCAAAAGCCGGAACCCCTCGGCAAAATCCTTCATGGAAATCCTATGGGTCATCAACGCGCCCACGTTTATTTTCCCCGAGGACATGTACTGTAACGCCAAGTGCCAGGCCCTGTAGTTGCTTCCAAAGTTGAATTTAATCTGGCAGCCTTTGAAAATCGCTTTATTCCACTGAAGTTCCACCATGTCTCCGGGGGCTTCTCCAATGGCCAGGATTCTTCCAAGTCTTTTTACAAGCTCCAAAGAGGAATCAATAGCCTTTGGCGAACCTGAGGCTTCTACTACCACATCGGCGCCTCTGCCATCCGTAGCGTTCATTACTATTTCCGCCAAATCTTCTCTTTCTATATTGATTACCCGGTCTATCTCTAACTGCCGGGCGATTTTGAGCCGGAGGTTTTCATCCGCTTCTGTTCCTGTAAGAAAGACCTGCCTGACCCCTGTGGCCTTAGCCACCTGTGCTGCCAGTAATCCAATAGTACCGCAGCCCTGAACAAGCACCGTTTCCCATGGTTTGATATCATCTTTTACGCATAAAGCTTCTGTCAAAATGGCGCAGGGCTCCGTCATAGCTGCCTCTTCATGGGTTATGTTGTCCGGGATCCTGATCAGCAGTTTCGGTGGCATACAGATGAAGTTCGTCCATCCTCCATCTATCGAATACCCTACCGCGATACGCTTTTTACAAAGTGCCAGATTTCCCGTACGGCAATTTTCGCAGATCCCGCAGGCCGTTATATGATTTTCTGAAACCACCCTGTCTCCGACTTTCCAGTCCTGAATATCCTTCCCAACCCTGGAAATGACTCCTGAAAACTCATGACCAACTATAACGGGAGGTTTATATGCATGATTGTCATGATACAAATGAAGTTCACTGCCGCATATGCCCGCCGCTTTGATCTCTATTTCAATCTCATGATCCTTTGGGTCTCTTCTCGGAACATCGCGGATTTCCCATCCGTCTTTTCCATCTTTAAATTTCACAACTGCCTTCATGATTTTCTCCTAAGCGCAAGGGGCTGAAACGTTCTGTTTTTTTGATGCTCTTTTCTTGGACATGATGGGCCATACCAATGTAAACAGCCCAAAGATAAGCAGGCCTATGGCTACCGGCCGCTCCAAAAGGGGGAGCAAGCTTCCTTGTGAAGATATAATTGCGACTCTGAAGTTTGTCTCAATAATGGGTCCCAGAATGAATCCAAGTACAATCGGGGGCAAAGGGAAATTGTTGTTGAACAGGAAATATGCCACTACGCCTATTCCCAGCAGTACCCAGCTGTCAAAAAGTCTATGGTTGACGGAGAAAGTACCCACGACGCACATGACCAGAATAACACCGAACAGGACATTCAACGGGACTGCGAGAACTCTTATGTATAGCCTCATTAAACCCATCAGCAGGAAATACATCACAATATTCGCGATAATAAACGAAACAAAAATGGTTCCAACGGTGCTCTGGCTGTTGGTAAACAATAAAGGGCCTGCTTGAAGCCCATGGACGATCAGTCCGCCCAGAAGGATCGCCGTAACCGTGTCTCCGGGTATTCCGAGAGTCATCATAGGGATTAACGCACCTCCGCAGCATGCGTTATTGGCGCTCTCCGAAGCTATGATTCCTTCCGCGTGTCCGGTACCGAATTTTTCGGGGGTCTTGGACATTTGACGGACTTGGTTATAGGATAGCAATGAAGCTGTACTCTGCCCGACTCCCGGAAGAATCCCGACGATGGTTCCGATAATGGAACCGACTCCAAACGTCACACTATTGCCTTTTAGAAGCTCTTTGCGGGGCAACACATGTAATTTTTCTACTTTCAATGGCTCCGCTTTCAATTTCAGTCCTTTTATTTGATTTAAAATCTCCGCAAATGCAAACAAACCCATCAATGTAGCCAAAAGATTAAAGCCGGCTCCCAATTGCCAGAACCCGAAGGTAAATCTCTGGGCAGAAGAAACGGGGTCAATACCGACCATAGCCAGCAAAACTCCTATCGTCGCCGCGATTAACCCTTTAACGATATCATTGCTGCACAGTCCAACGACAACGCTCAGTCCCATGATTCCCATGGCGAACATTTCCCAGGATCCGAATGCCAGTGCCACCTTTGCGATCTGGGGCGCGATTGTTATCAATATAGCAGCGCTGATCAGACCGCCTACCAAAGAAGCAAAGGAACCCAGAGTTAAAGCGTCAGCCGGCCGGCCCTTTCTGGCCATGGGAGCCCCGTCAAAACATGTGACGATGGAAGCAGGAGACCCCGGTATGTTGATAAGCGTGGCGGAAACAAGGCCTCCGGCTATTCCCCCAACATAGATTGCTGTGAGCAGCGTGAGCCCCTGGTTCGATGTCATCCCAAAAGTAAACGGCAACGCTAAAGATACTCCCAATGCCGCCGTGAGCCCGGGGATTGCACCAAAAATGATTCCCAGAAAAACTCCCGCAACTAAATACAGTATAATGATAGGATCCGAAAAAACATTTGAAAATCCCATTGCCAACGCATCAATTGTACCCATTCCCATCTCCTCTATTTCTATCGTCTTTGTCAGCCAACTCTCTGTCTAAGGAGAGCTATTTGCCGATTTTTCATATCTCCCGCAAATAGCTCTCAGGAAGAAAAGTCAGGCACAGCTGTCTTGCCCTCGATTATAGCCGTGCCTGTGAAGACCTGCTGCATAAAACAAAACCTATTACTGCATGATTAACTCCAGCAATTCTCTTTGTATCGGATACCTTTGATTAATAACCTCGGTGACCTGGTCTGCGTTTAAGTAAAACGGTTCAAATCCTACAGAGGTAAGGACTAAATTCTTCCACTCATCGTTATCGTATACTTCTTTGAATTCCTTTTCCAGTATATCGATGATGTATTGCGGCGTGCCCGGAGCGGCAAAGAAGCCTCTGCGCAGGCCATTATCGATGTCAAACCCCAACTCCTGGCAAGAAGGCGTCTCTGGGAAATACGCGGATCTGTCAGCGGAGAATACAACGAGGGGTACCATCTCTCCGGAATCCGCAAGATTTTTTATTTCTGAAATCTGGCAGAAGGTTACATCAGTGTGTCCGCCTAAACCAGCCGTCGTCGTCTTTGATCCGCTGTCAAAGGGAACAAAGTTAACTTCAATATCCGCAGCTTTCCAAAACTCCGCGGAGGCCATTTCATTATTTCCTTTCGCGCCTGTTCCGCCCCAGTTCAATTTTCCGGGATTTTCTTTTGCGTACGCAATGACGTCTTCAATGGTTTTGAATTGTGAATCTTTCCGAACGCTGATTACATGCGGGTCGTAAACCAGGGTTCCGATCTGCGTGTATTCTTCCACGGGAGATTCCAATACTCCTCCCATGTTGTAACCCATAATAGTCTCTATCGCGGAGCACAGTATTTTATATCCGTCCGGGTTGGAATGAAAGACCTCCATGCTCCCGATTGAGCTGTTGCCGCCTTCCATATTGGTGACGGTGAGCCCAAAACCGTCTATATCGAAATACTGCTGCACAGCTCTGGTCAGAAGATCCATACCCCCTCCTGCTGCAAAGGGAACGATGACTTCAATCGTTCCTTTGGGATATGGGTCTTCTTCTCCATTTCCCGTATCGGGACCTGCACATGCAGCGAAGGACAACACCATAATAATGGCCAGGGCAAAAACTAATGTTCTCTTCAATAATCCTTTCATTTCGATCTCCTCCGTATTTTAATTATTTGAATCCAAATTATAACCCTGTACAAATCATTTTGTTTTTATCGGTATTCGCTTATCTTCCACTGTTCCCTTAAGCAGATAGCATATCTCCTGCTATCTAAAACAGATTAAAGACAGGCAGCCTAACGTACAGTACATTTCGAAATAACAGTTCTGTCAGTACCGTCACAATAACTGCGATTAAGGTCCATGTGATAATCGCTTTCACGAACTCCTTTCCCGCCCTCTCGTTTCCTTCCAATCCGTAGAGTATGAGCAGAATACTAAGAAAAGCTGCTGTGGATATTGTAAATCCGACATAAGGCAGAACGAATAGATATAAGGCAAACAGGAGAATGGTTATTACAATGAGTTTTTGGAAAATAGGAGCAAGCGCTTCCTGTGATTTGTTTATTACAGCTTTTATAATCATAATAGCCGAAAGAACTCCAAAGATAATCAACCAGAGCTTAAGATATATATCCGGCCTCGCCAGTGTTATTTCAATAGCGCTCTGTTTGATTGATCCGGCATAAATGTAATTAACGATACAAAACAACAAAAAAACGGTTCCGTACAAAACATCTCTTTTCCATCTCGCCATTCTATGCTTCCTCCGTTTTGTTTACTTGTCCAGTTAAACTTTGCAAATAATATGCCACTTTCACATGCCCCGACCTATTCCTGTTTGCATTCCGTCCGCGTTCTTACCTTTGCATTGAAATTAACCGTATATTCTGAATATCTTTATGTCCTGGGTGAAGTCCGGAGCTAAATTCATTTTACATCCAACACCCGTTTTGTTCCATAACAGAGCACTATTGTCTCATTGAACAGTAGAGAGAGTGCAGATACTGATCCGAAAAGACGCCGGGGCAAAACTATACCGGGAAATCCGGTACAATTCTACTGCGCTGCGGCAATTACTTTTGCCGCTTTTCTACAAGTCTAAGCCTGGGTGCTCTGCATATATTTTCCCGTTATCTCTATGCAGTTCCCACTCAGATAAGAGGCGGCATCCGAAGCGAGAAATACGATAACATTCGCGCACTCCTGAGTGGTTCCCAGCCTTCCCAGCGGAATCCTGTCTACAACAGCCTTTAACCTTTCCGGCGTCAGCATCTTCGTCATCGCCGTATCAATTCTTCCGGGGGCAACGCAGTTAACGTTAATATTATATGGGCCCATCTGCATCGCCATTGTGTTAGTCAAGCCAAATATGGCTCCTTTTGACGCAGAGTAGTGCGCCGCTGAATTCACACTGCCAAAAACTCCAGCCGTCGAACTAAGGCTGACTATGCTGCCTTTTCCATTCTTTCGCATCGGTTCAAAAGCAGCTTTTATCAGCATAAAGGCGCTCTTCGTATTCACAGCCAGAACTTTGTCAAACTGCTCCGGTGTTATTTCCCAAAAGGGCAGCTTCGGTGAAATCCCCGCATTATTGATTAAAATATCAAGTTTTCCAAAGGCCTTCAATGCGCCATCCACAATCTTATTGCACACTTCCTCCGATGAAACATCTCCAACGATCAAAACAGCCTTTTTACCCGTTTTGTCCTCTATCTCTTTTAACACATCACGGCCTGACTTCTCATCGATTTCGTTTATTACAACGTTTGCTCCCTCGGCAGCTAAAAGGAGCGCCACATCACGGCCTATACCCTGTCCGGCGCCTGTTATAATTGCGACCTTATCCTTTAATCCCAAATCCATTTCACTGCTCCTTTTCTTTTTCCATTTATTTTCCGTGCTTTCTGTAATTGATTATCTTGCTCTCATCGCCGGAGGTATCCCGATTTCCGCAGCTGTCATGACTTCAACAATGGCGGGTCTGCCGCATTCCAACGCCTTTTGTATTGCAGGAGCGATATCTTCGGCTTTTTCAACTCGAATGCCGAGCAGCCCCATCTCTTCTGCCACCCTGCTGAAATTAACAGGCGCAAAGGTGTAATGCTTTGAACTCATATCCTTATTTTTAAAGATATTGTCGATATCGCCGGCACACTGCTTTAATATTCCGTTGTTATTTATAACCGTCACGGTATTTATTCCGTAACGGAGCGCCGTCTCCATTTCGCTCATGTGATAATAAAATCCCCCATCGCCGGTGAAACAAATGACAGGCCTGTTGGGGACTCCGCATTTTACTCCCAGTGCTCCCGGGAAGGCCCATCCAAGGGAACCCGCTGCTCTTATGTATCTCTGAGAGTCTTTCATTCTCAACATAACAGACGTCCATACAGCGGCAAAACCGGTATCCGCGACTAAGACCGCGTCGTCCGGCAAAGCCTTGCTGACCTCGGCACATAATTTTTCCGGCCTGATACAATCAGATGGACAATTTACGCGCTCTTCATATTCCTTCATTGTTTCATCGAAATACTCCGCCACTTCCGATTTCCAAACCTTATGACCCAGTGCCATTACCCCGTCGGCAAGCTGGCCTGTCACAACCTTCGCGTCTCCCAGCAAGCCCACCGTATCAGGATAATTCCTTCCCAGTTCACTTGGCTCTATGTCTATTTGAATTGCCTTCGTCGTAACCGGAGGACATTTCCAGTCATATGTAGTCTGGTCGTTTGTTTGCGTCCCGATAAAGATAACCAAATCAGCTGCGGCAAGGGCTTTGTTGGCGCATTCCATTCCATATTCGCCGCAAATTCCGCTCCATAGAGGATCTATTTCGTTAATGACGGTTTTACCGTCAGGAGTCGTAACAACAGGGATATCAGCTTTATGCGCAAGCTTAAGAATTTCCGGTCCCGCGTCGGAAAGCCGAGCCCCGCGCCCTATTACAATGATCGGTTTATCTGCCGTCTCAATTCTTTTCAGGGCTTTATTGATATCCTCTTCATCCGCCGAGGGTCTGAAGGGTGGGTATGCTCCAAATCGAGGCTCAATCGCGAAGGCTTCTTTTATACCGGCAACTTCTATGGTCCTTCCCATCCTGTTGGGTATATCCAGATGCGCAGGTCTGGGCTTGCCGGTGGTTACAGCACGAAAACACTGCCTCATTAAATAGGGCAGCTGGTCTGCAATCGTCACTTCTGCATTGAACTTCGTAATCCCTTCAAAGAAAAGCCTGTGATCGGATTCCTGATAGCTGTTCCTGTATTGATGATACGGTATCTTTTTACCTGTCAGGGCAATTACCGGACTCCCGGCCAGATACGCGTCCTCGATACCTCCCGCCAGATTTGCCGCTCCGATAGATTGTGCCATGCAGACCCCTGGCCTTCCGGAAATACGGGCGTATCCGTCCGCCATATAACCGGCCCCGTTTTCACTATGAGCCATTATGGCTTTAACCCCCAACTTCTCCATTTCCTTAATCGTCATCCTCAGCATAGCTTCGATATGAAACACATGTGTTACTCCATACTCCTTAAGCATGCGAGACAAATATTCGCATCCCATCATTCGTTGACTCATTGACCGCTCCTCCTGATACTGTGAGATTTGTCTTATTTCTACTGCTTTTCAGGTATCTTTGCAAAATCTTTGCCAAGTTGAACAGCGGATGAATGGATTGTATTCCTGCTGAATCTGTAAAGCGCTCTCTGCAATGCGATAAATATATTTTTTTAAGCATCTGACTTTCCCTCTTTTGGAAAAACACTTTGCCAGGACTGTTCCATCTTAGAACAACGCAATATAACAACAGAGCACTACTGCTACTTTTTCTTTCAGCATCTGTCACTCCGACTGTTCACTGCAAACAAAAGAGGACGAGATAGCAAGCTCGTCCCCGCGCATTTGGTTATTTTAAGCGGATAGTAATCAGTCTTTCAAATTATACTGCTCAATCTTCCTGTATAAAGTGTTTCTGGCTATGCCCAGCACCTTTGCTGATTTTTGAATATTCCAGTCATGTTTTATCAGAACCCTCTCTATTTCCTCCCTTTCCAACATTTCAAGCTTTCTCTCCCTGCCTTTTTGTACTTTCCTCTCTCCGGGACTATCCTCAGAGGATTTGTTGTAATAAAAATCGCTGATTCCCCTGTGCTTTAGCAGTATATCTCTGGTAATTGTATCCGTCTGCATAGCGGTTGCGATAACCCAGCTTCTTTCGATGCTGTTTTCAAGCTCTCTTATGTTTCCCGGCCACGGATATTCCTGCATTAACTCCAGAGCGCTTTGTTCGATTTTCAATTCTTTTTGCGTTTGATTGGACAGATGTTTTAAAAAGTGGTCTATCAGGATGAGAATGTCGTCCGGCCGGTCCCGCAGCGCCGGAAGGATTATTGTAATCACATTGATACGATAGAATAAATCTTCCCGAAATTTTCCTTCCTGCACGAGTTTCCATAAGTCAACATTCGAAGCCGTGATTATCCTTACGTTAATCGATATCTCTTCATGGCCTCCCACCCGTATGATACTTTTATTCTGAATCGCCCGTAAAATTTTGGACTGCATATCAATGGGCATGGAATTGATCTCGTCTAAAAAGAGGGTGCCGTTACGCGCAATTTCAAATTTGCCGACTCTGCCGCCTTTCGTAGCTCCTGTAAACGCCCCCGTTTCATAACCGAAGAGTTCACTTTCCAATAGTCCAAAAGGGATTGCGGAACAGTTGACCGCCACGAAAGGGCCGTCCTTATACAGGCTTGCGTTATGTATCGATTGCGCGAATAATTCCTTTCCCGTGCCGCTCTCCCCTTGTATAAGCGTATTGCTGTTCATTTTAGCAGTCTCTTTAGCCAATTCTATTGTTTGCGTCATAATGGCGCTTTGGCCGATTAGGTTTTCAAACGTGTAGTACGCTTTCCAGTCTGTGTTGGATTTATTCTTTCCTGCCTCTTTTTCTTCGAATACGCCCAAGAAAGCTACGATAGCGTCTCCCTCTCCTTTAATAGGCCTGACTGACCCATTCATTCTCAGCGTCTTGTTTCCAAGGTTAAACATCATCTCGTGATTTATAATGGATTTCTTGCTCCTGATTACTTCAGTAAAAGGATTCTCATCTCCCCAGATAGTAGCGCATGAAGCGCCTATGACCTCGCCTCTCCCTCCATTCAAGAGTTCTGCAGCTTTATTGTTTTCCATCAGAATGATCCCGCCGCCGTTCACGACAACAAGGGGTTTATGTACGCAGTCAATAGCTTCCTGGCAAACGATTCGCTCAACCTCCTCATAACTGTTCTCGCGGTATCCTCCGTTCAAGTGCAGCATGTACTCAATGTTCCTTTTCATGGCGATAAGCATTCCCACCGTATGCTTATGAATCGGCCAGCAGTATAGATCCACATTTATGACAGCGACTATGTTACCGTCTGTCCCGCAAAGAGGTATCGCACTGCAGGTCAGTTCATGATTTGACACATTATAGTGTTCATACCCTACTAGTTGGACAGGTTTTCCCAGCAACATGGCTAAATTGATAGCATTTGTTCCGCTGTTCATTTCCTTCTGGCTGACACCCAACGGCAAAAATCGTTTAGGAGACGTAGAATCCTGGCGTTCTCCCCCAAACCGGTCCACGAGATACAGATCTTTATCATAGTAATCAAACCGTATCCCTGTATCGCGAATACCCTCGCACATCTCCCTCAGCAGCGGCCCCGCGATATCCAGTAGCCTCTTATTTTTCTTTTTTCTCTCCTCCAGTTGTGCCTTTGGCAAAACTACAAGCTCTTCACTGTAAGGATCTACACCTCGTTCCCTGCACCTTTGCCAGGAGCTTATAATCTCCGGGGCAATTACGCTATTTTGCTTGATCTTGCCCAGCCGTACGAATGTTTCCCATTCATCCTTCACCGTGGCAATTTTAATCTGCAGCTTTTCCCATTCCAATAACAAATCATAGCTTTGCATTTCTATCTCCGTTCCTGGTAGTTATACCTCTTTAAAAGTGCAGGCCTCACCTATGTTAGTTATCTTTTTCAAGCAGCACGTACCTGGATTCCCTAAATAATACAACAAAATTTATTTAGGGACAACTTATTTTGCCCCATACCCATTGACCACAATGGTCGGTTATGCTACACTACAAATACCGACCAATGTGGTCAATTTTGTGAAAGAGGATGTGGTACAATGCACGAAAACTTCATCGGTCTTCAAGAAGAAAAGCGGGACTCTATTATCAATGCCGCGCTAAAAGAATTCTCCTCAAAGGGATACGACCTGGCCTCCACTAATGAAATTGTGAAGGCGGCAGGTATTTCAAAAGGGGCGCTGTTCCATTACTTTGTCAGTAAAAAGGCTTTGTTTCTGTTCCTGTGCGGTTATGTATTTGAAGTGGTTAGCCGGGAATTCTACGAACAGATCGGGCATTGTGACGGCGACCTGCTTACCCGTTACCGTCGGGCCGCCATGCTCAAGGGGGCTGTCTATCAGCGTCATCCTCCTATATTTGAGTTTGTAAAGCGGCTATGCATGGAGAGATCACCACAAATTGTGGCGGAGCTAACGGAAGAGCTCGAAAAAATAATGGCTTATGGCTACGAATGTCTTCTGGGCAATCTGGATATTTCTCTGTTTCGACAGGACGTACCTGCTGAAAAAATTAAGGATTTAATTATATGGTCTCTGGAAAATTACGGAAACCGTTCGCTTACGTTGATGGGAGATCAAAAGGTGGAAGACATAGATATGGAGGCTCTCAACGCTGACTTTGAAGAATATTTGGCTGTATTGCGCAAGTGCTTCTACGAACAATAAGGAGGGAAGACAATGGCTGCAATTGAAATTCAAGGCTTAACGAAACACTTTGGAAAGACCGTCGCTCTGGACGGGGTCGATTTAAGCGTTCCCGAGGGGAGCATCTACGGCTTTATCGGCCCCAACGGCGCGGGGAAGTCCACTACCATCCGCATTTTACTGGGCCTGCTGCAAAAGAACGCGGGAGAAGTCAGGCTCCTGGGCGGCGATCCCTGGAGGGACGCTATGGAACTGCACAGACGTCTGGCTTATGTCCCCAGCGAAGTACAGCTTTGGGACAACATGACCGGGGGAGAAGTCATCGATTTTCTCGGACGGCTGAGAGGCAGCTATTCCAGAGAGCGCCGGGAGGACTTTATCCAACGCTTCGATCTGGATCCTTCCAAGAAGTGCAAAACCTATTCGAAGGGCAACCGCCAGAAAGTGGCTCTGATCTCCGCCTTTGTATCCGATGTGGAGCTGCTCGTTCTCGACGAACCTACCACCGGCCTTGACCCACTGATGGAGGGCATTTTCCAGCAATGTGTTAAAGAGGCCCGGACCGTCGGCAAAACGGTGTTTCTCTCCAGCCACATCCTCTCTCAGGTGGAAGCCGTTTGTGACCAAATCGGCGTCATCCGAGCGGGAAAAATCATCGAAGAGGGGAGCATGGAGAATCTGAAGGCTCTCATCCATCGGCAGGAACCACCCACTCTGGAGGCTCTCTTTCTGAACTATTACAAAAAGGATGCCGAAGGGAGGGGTTAAAGATGAAGCGATATTTTGAAGGTACGGTTTCCCTCATGAGACTGTACTTGCGGCAAAACCGTGTCTTCACACTGGTTTGGCTGCTGCTTCCCGGAGTATGGGTAGCCATTAATACAGTATCTTCTCTGATTTTGTTCCCTACTCAGGAAGCATTGGTGGAAATGGGCGTCAGTCTCATCGATCCCCTGACCGAGGCCATGCACGGGCCGCTGCTTGATGTTTCCGTGGCCGGATTCGTCACCTGGCGCACCAAGGTATTCCTGGTGTTGCTGAGCGGAATCTTCAGCATTGTCTTCATGATTCGCCACACCCGACTGGCCGAAGAACAGGGCAAGAGAGAGCTATTAGGTTCCAATGCCACCGGCAGCCTGGCAACCCTGGCGGCAGCCCTTATAAATATGGTTTTAATCAATGCCGCCGGAGCGATGCTGGCGGTATTGGCCATGGTCGCCCTTGGCCTGGGCATTGTAGGTTCACTGGCCCACTGCCTGGGCTTTTTCTCCGCTGCCTGCCTGCTGGGGGTTTTAGCGGGGTTAACTGCCCAACTCTTTGTAAGCGCCGCGGCAGCCCGGGGGATGTCCTTTGGACTGCTGGGAATGCTGTTCGGCCTGCACATCCTGTGGAACGTAAGCGGTTATCAGAACCCCCTCGGTTACTTCAACCCGCTGGAGTGGCCCCTGCTCGTCAGCCCCTTTGCCGGAGAGCGCTTTCATCTCCTGCTGATTCCGCTGGCCCTGGGCGCTGTGCTGACAGCCCTGTCCCTGGGGCTGATGGATCGGAGGGATTCCGGCGCGGGGCTTGTGCCCCAGCGGACGGGCCGGACTTTCGCGAAACCGGGGCTTCGTAATCTCAGCGCCCTTGCCTGGCGCACGCAGAAGGGGCTCTTTCTTCCGTGGTTTTGTTTCTACGCCATCTTTTCTTTCGCTTTGGGAGCCGCGAGTTATCTGATGGTCAGTGCTGTCAGCTCGGCGGAAGCTCTGGCGGAGCTCATTGAGAGATTGGGCGGTATGGATCGGGCATTTTTATCTCTTATTCTATACGTTTTCGGACTGCTGCTTTCCGTCTATGTGATGATGTCAGCCGGTATTCTTCGCCGTGAGGAAACGGCGAAGGGCGAGACGCTGTTATCCATGCCTGTGCGGCGGGAGCGGCTGATGCTAAGCCATATGGTCTACATCTTTGGCGGTTCGGCGGCCATTATGCTCATATCGGGATTCTGCGTGGGAGCAGGCGCAGTGATCGGCACGGGAGATAGAGGCGCCCTTGTCCGTCTCTTCTTTGAAATGGCAGGAATGATCCCCGCGATCTGGGCTATCGGCGGGATTGCGCTACTGCTCTTCGGCGCACTGCCCAAGTGGATGACTGGCGTCAACTACGGCCTGCTTGTCCTGTTCGTGCTGATGGAGATTTTCTGGGAACAGCAACAGATTCCTGAAGTGCTCTACGCCCTTTCGCCTTTCTCCTGGATAACACCTTTGAAAGCGGTCCAGCCCGCGGCCGCGCCGGTAATATTGAGCCTTGTCACTCTAGTGCTGACTGGAGCGGGAGTTTTACTCTTCCGGAGAAGAGACGCGGCTGTATAGCAATATACCACTTTGAAACGTTTGACTGTAAATCCCCAAAAAAGCCAAAGGCCCGGCGATTACATCCGGGCCTTCTTAATTTCCTGTTGAATTCTGCGGTCGGAATCGCGCTTTGCGATGTCCTCCCGTTTGTCGTAGAGCTTTTTACCTCTGGCCACGGCCAACTCCATTTTGGCCTTGCCCTGCTCATTTATGTAAACCGACAGGGGGACCAGAGTTAGCCCCTTCTGAGTGGTATATCCGATGAGTTTGCGGATTTCCTGCTTGTGAAGCAGCAGCTTCCGGGGCCGTACCGGATCCACATTGTAGCGGTTTCCCTGCTCGTAAGGGCTGATGTGCATCTGGTAGATCATTACCTCTCCGTTGTCGATTTTGGCGAAGCTCTCCTTCAGGTTGATCTTCCCCTGACGGATGGACTTGATCTCTGTGCCCGTCAGCACAATGCCCGCCTCATACACCTCATCGATGAAGTAATCGTGACGGGCTTTCTTGTTATTCGCAATTATTTTCTTTTGTCTCATTTGATGACTCCGATCTGGTTAAATGGAAATAATCTAAGGTCCGCGCGGCCTACGATATTCTCCAGGGGCACCTCCCCCACCGCGGCATCCCTGCTGTCCAGGCTGACCGCGCGATTATCCCCCATGACGAAGACATGATTCGCAGAGACGGTAATCGCCTCCATGTTCCCGGGAGTCGTCCCTCCATAGACATAATCTTCTTCCAGGGCCTGGCCGTTTCGGTAAACGCACCCCTCTTTAACCTCAAGGGTATCTCCGGAAACTCCGATGATCCGCTTGATAAGCTTTCGGCTCTCTCCATGTTCCGTACTGATGTTCGTGTTGAATACGATAATTTCCCCATGAGCAGGGGTCCCTAAAAGATACGGCATCTTGTTGACAATGATATAGCTGTAGGGAACGATACTGGGATACATGGAATATTCCCTGACTAAAGTCGGGCGTATCATGCTGGTTATCAATATGGCGATCAGCAAAGCGAGTAAAACGGGCTTGCCATATTCTTTCAGGATTCGCTTCATCCCTGTTCCTTCCGGTATACCGTTAATTCAGCAGGCCGATTTTGTTAAAGGGATAAAGCCGGATCATCGCCTTTCCTAAAATCATGTCGATGCTGACAAAACCCACAGAGCTGTCTCTGCTGTCGATGCTGTTCTGCCGGTTGTCCCCCATTACAAAAAGCTTGCCTTCCGGTACGGTAACCTCTTCCATTTCAGAGTTCGTGTACCCTTCCAACGTGTAGGGCTCATCCAGGGGCTCATCATTCAGGTACACCTTGCCTTCCGTTATTGCGACCCTGTCCCCCGGAACACCTATAATCCTCTTGATCAGCAGTTTTTCCTTCCCGTTTTGCTGAACCAAATCCGTATGGAAGACGATGATATCTCCGCTCTTCGGTTCGCCAAACAGGTAGGCCTGTCTGCTGAGAATTATGTAATCGTATTCCTGCAATGTAGCTTCCATGGAATGCTCTCTCACGATGGTGGGCTTCACAAGCTGCGTCAGCAGCAGCCCAATGGCTAAAGCAATTGCGATATCTCTGATCCAAAGCTTCATATCTGTTTCTGTTCTCCTATTCTTGCCTATTTTAAGCCGGTCCATTCACTCAGAGGCCAGATCACTCTGCTGCATGTTCCCCGTAAAGCCGACATTTGCAAAGGTCCCACGTGACGACTATCGATGCTCTCCGCCCGGTTGTCGCCGAGCACAAAGATTTCTCCCGCTTTTAAAGTCACCGGGCCGTAATTATCCTCCATAGTTCCAACCGCGTAAGGCTCTTCAACCGCTTCCCCATCGCGGTACAAGGTTCCATTGCGAATCTCTATCGTGTCTCCCGGGATGCCAACCACTCGCCGGACTCTGTTTGTCCCTTCCTCTCCCTCGTCTGTAAAGTCCCGGGGAAAGTTGACGATGGAAAATAGTTCGGGGGGATTCCGTTTAAACGCGTCCTTTGAAACGACAACTATCATCCCTTCTTCTAAGGTCGGGCTCATTGCATCTCCGGAAATACCGATTGGATGAAAGAACATGAATATGATCCAAGCCGTGATACCTGCTGCGAAATAAACCCTGTATTTTTCCCGTATTGGCCTGCTGTCCTTTTTTTTCGATGTCATAAACGCTCCTTCAAACTTTGCGCTAACCCCTTGGTTAGTTAGCTCCGTCACGGAACAGCGCTGTCCGAACCGCCTTCATCTCAGCCGGCAGGTCGCTGCGCAGCTCTTCGCCGCTCATATATTCCAGGGGAGGAATACAGTTTTCAAAGACCAGTCGGGAAGCGTGTAGAAATTGCGCCCTCAGCGAAAGCCTTCGGGGCAATTTACGGTTAGTTTTCTCATCGCCGTACTTCCGGTCTCCGATAATGGGGTAGCCGATCCCGGCCAGATGAGCCCGGATCTGGTGTGTCCTTCCTGTAACCAACTCCACTTCGACCAATGTATAGCCTCCCGCTGTCTCTATCGGCGTCACTCTGGTCTCCATCAGCTTTCCCGAACCCGTTTCTCTGTCGCTGATTCGGATTTTATTAGCGGCAGTATCCTTTTCCATTCTGCCATGAAGCGCCATTGTCTCTTTCATCTCTCCATGGACGATGGTGAGATAATATTTGCGGATGAAGCCCTTTTCTCTCAGCATTTGCGCAAGACTTCTGAGGGCCTCCGCATTTTTGCCGAAAATCACCAGGCCTGTCGTGTTGCGATCCAGCCGGTTCACCGGCGACGGCACAAAGGTCTTCTCACTGGCAGAGCTGTAAGCTCCCGAATCTATGAGATATCCCAAAACCTGATTGGAGAGGGTTTCCTTCGCTTCTTCCCTGGTACCGTGGGTCAGCAGCCCAAAAGGCTTTTCCACCACGAGGAGGTTCACATCCTCATAGGCGATTTGAAACTGCCTCTTTGAAGTGCGAGGCTTCTCCCTTACCAGGTAGGCATCTTCTTCTTCTTTGGAAATGTCGATGGTAAGCTCGTCTCCCAGGACCAATCTCGTGTTCTGAGCCGCCCGTTTGCCGTTGACTTTCACGGATGTTCGCAAAAGCTTGTAAATATAGCTCAGCGGCGCGTTCCGATAATATTTTTTGAGAAAGCGATCCAGGCGCTGGTTTTGCTCATTCTCCGAAATTTTCACCCTTATCATTGGTACATTATACATCATATGTTGAGCATTGGCAAAAGCTATCACCTTAAAGTAATTAAATTGTAATTTGAGATAGCCGGCGATTTATGTTATATTCAGTAGTAAGAAAACACCTTTTATCGAAAACACTCGAAATGCTGCCATCAGCTTGCCCGGAGGAACTGTCAAGGACGATAGATATGAATAAAATAAAAGACTTTATTTACGATAAAAATGACCTTTTAATCGCGCTGCTCATCGTAATGGCGGCTACTTTTATAATTATGTCCCGCATCGACGTGATCATTACCTACCCTTCCACGCTGGCGGCGGAGATCGACAACAGCGGTCCGGTAATCCCCATCGAACCGGATGATGGGTCCGGTGAGGATCCTGTGGACGATGAAGATCCTGCCGACAACGACCCGGATGGTGAGGAAGATCCCGCCGATAATGAAGGAACTTCCGGAGACCCCCAGCCCCCCTCGGATACTGACGACCCAGAGCCTGATAACGGCTCAGGCGGCACAAGCGGTCAGACTCCCGGCGGCTCCGAAGTGGCGATTAACATTCCCCCCGGATCCAACGGCAGCGATATTGCTCAGCTCCTCGTAAACGCGGGGCTCATCGACAGAAGGGAAGTTTTCTACGACGCTGTTTCAGCGGCAGGCGCGGAGACAAGACTGCAGGCTGGAACCTTCCGGATACCCGCAAACGCCACACCGGCGGAAATCGTCCGGATCATTACCCGGTAAGCTAACACATCAAACAGCCGCGAGGTTCCATCCCGCGGCTGTTTTTTTATTCAAAACCAGACATGGGAAGAAGTCAGAGGAAGACATGGGGACAGACCCCCGGCCTGGAAAACCAGACAGGGGTCTGTCCCTGTGTCTCCTCCCGTTAGCTTTGCTTGCGCCTGCGCTATTCTTCCAGCAACATGAGCATCTTATCCAGCCTCCGCTGTTGTTCCTCGTTCATTACAGATCGCAATGTCCTCAGGGCTGCCACTTGATTTTGATATTGCTGGGGATTGGTCTTCATGACTTTCCTGAGTTCACGTATTTCCGCGATCAGAGCGTCTTCATTTTTATCCTTGTAACTGCTGGCTAAATCCGCCGCCGTTGTGACAGCGCTCCGGGCGTTATCCTCCAATCCCAGCTGTTCCGCCAGATCAGATAGCATTTGCTGATTCAAATCCATACACATAACCGTCCTTTCTCACATATTATAGGTATTATAAGGCATCAGTTTTTGATTATCATCTCTATATTATGATTATGGTTTTTGGAGGTTACATATGAATCCCGGGTTGATTCTTATTCTGATTCTGGCGTTGGGGCCCACCGGCAGAGCCGGTGGGCAAAGCCAACGGTCATTGCTGCCCTCTATTCGGACGCTGCGCTTCCCCAAAGGGCCGGCTTATATTGACACCTTTAAAATGGAGCTTGCCATAGATCGCCTTCATACCATGACCGACGCCATAGAAAAAATCAACCATCTTCGCCAATTGCAGAGAGTCCCGGAACCGCCGAAAGGCAAACGGCCTTCTTTTGACAAAGTCCAGGATTCTCTGGATGCGGTCAGAGGTTTTCTGGTGGATGAAAAATCCAGCCGTCAGGCAGACTCTCTCTCTAACACCCTGTCAAGCGTCAAGAAGTTAGGAAACCTGGAGGAGCTGATGTCCACCATGGGACCCATCATGTCTATGATGGGCAACAAGGAAGATAAATAAGAGGCGATATTTTTTATAACAGGAGAAAAGCCAATGCACATCCCACATAAATAGTATATAATTAAGTAACAACTATACTGCAATGAATAACAAAGAAATGTGAGGTGTATGCGATGGCTTTTGTTACTTCTAAACAAATGTTTGAAAAGGCGTTGGCCAGTGATTACGCGGTAGGAGCCTTTAACGTCAACAATATGGAAATTATACAGGGGATTGTAGATGCGGCGAAGACGGAAGAGGCGCCGTTGATTCTTCAGGTTTCCGCAGGGGCCAGAAAATACGCAAGACCCGCCTATCTGCTCAAATTGGTCGAGGCCGCCATGCTGGATACGGATTTAGACATCTGCCTTCACCTGGATCACGGTGAAGATTTTGAAATCTGCAAGAAATGCGTTGACGACGGCTTCACCTCCGTTATGATCGACGGCTCCAAACATCCTTTTGAAGAAAATATTGCCCTGACGAAGCAGGTGGTAGAGTACGCCCACGCGAAAGGCGTTGTGGTGGAAGCGGAGCTGGGAAAGCTGGCCGGCATTGAAGACGACATCAAGGTGGACGCTCGTTCCGCCACCTTCACCGACCCCGATGAAGCGGCGGAATTCGTAGAGAGAACCGGCGTCGACTCTCTGGCTATCGCCATCGGGACAAGCCATGGAGCATACAAATTCAAGGGTGACCCCTATCTGGATTTTGAGCGGCTCCAGAAAATCAGCAAGCTGATCCCGGACACGCCTCTGGTTCTTCACGGAGCCTCTACGGTTCTGCCGGAATTTGTGGCTCTCTGCAACAAGTACGGCGGTAATATCCCCGGCGCTCAGGGCGTTCCCGAGGATATGATCCGCACTGCCGCCAAATATGGTGTGTGCAAGGTAAATATCGATACAGACCTGAGACTGGCCATGACAGCGGAGATTCGCCGCTATCTGGTGGAGCATCCCGAAGAGTTCGATCCGAGAAAATATCTGGGACCAGCCAGAAACGCCATACAGGCAATGGTTCAGCACAAGATCAAAAACGTCCTTGGCGCCAGCGGAAAACGCTAAGAGACGTAAAGATTCTTCGCTGACGCTCAGAATGACACCTGGATTAAAAAACGGCCACGGGGGTAAACCCCCGTGGCTTTTTTAGTGATTCCGTTTAAAAGTTGTACTTTACGCCATAAACAGCTTTACGTCATCCTCCACAGTTCCGATTCCCGCGATTCCGAAGGTCTCTACGAGAACCTTGGCAACGTTGGGAGACAGGAAACCGGGCAGCGTGGGACCCAGGTGAATATTCTTCACGCCCAGATAGAGCAGAGCCAGCAGCACGATAACCGCTTTCTGCTCGTACCACGCGATGTTGAAGGCGATGGGCAGTTTGTTGATATCATTCAGTCCGAAGACCTCCTGCAGCTTCATAGCAATGACTGCCAGCGAATAGGAGTCGTTGCACTGTCCCGCGTCGAGGACTCTGGGAATACCGCCGATATCGCCGAGACCCAGCTTGTTGTACCGGTACTTCGCGCAGCCGGCGGTAAGTATCACCGTGTCTTCCGGCAACGCTTTGGCGAACTCTGTATAGTACTCTCTGGACTTCATCCTGCCGTCGCAGCCTGCCATAACGAAAAATTTCTTAATGGCGCCGGATTTCACCGCGTCCACAACCTTGTCCGCAACAGCCATAACCTGATCGTGGGCAAAGCCTCCTACGATAGAGCCGCTCTCGATCTCCTCGGGAGCAGGAAACTTTTTAGCCATCTCGATGATCTGGGAAAAATCCTTCTTTCCGTTTTCATCCGGGACAATGTGCTTTGAGCCGGGATAACCCGCCGATCCGGTAGTGAATATCCGGTCGCGAATCTCATCCTTTCTCGGCGGAACGATGCAGTTGGTGGTAAAGAGGATGGGGCCGTTGAATGGTCCGAACTCGTCGATCTGCTTCCACCAGGCATTGCCGTAATTGCCCGCCAGGTTGTCGTATTTTTTAAAGAAGGGATAGTAATGAGCCGGAAGCATCTCGCTGTGGGTATACACATCTACTCCCGTTCCCTTAGTCTGTTCTAAAAGCTGCTCCAGATCCGTCAGATCGTGACCGGAAATGAGGATGGCCGGATTCTTTCTGACGCCGATATTAACCTCTGAGATTTGCGGCGTACCGTATTTGGATGTATTAGCTCCATCCAGCTGAGCCATGGCCGCCACTCCGAATTTACCGGTCTCCATGACCAGGGCTACCAGATCATCGGCAGATAGGCTGTTGTCCAGCGTAGACGCCAATGCTTTGTACATGAAACCATAAATAGAAGCATCTTCTTTTCCTATATTCAGAGCGTGCTCCGTATAGGCCGCCATACCCTTCAACCCGTAAATTACAAGTTCTCTCAGGGAACGGACGTCTTCGTTCTCGGTAGCCAGTACTCCTATGGAAGAAGCCTTCTCCAGCATCTCATCCCTGGACTGTACTGTGAAAACCGCCGCGTCGTGAAGATCTGAAGCAGACACCTTATCCCGCAGAGCATCCCTTACAGAAAGCATTTTTTTTATCTGGCCTTCTATAGCGTCGGCGTCAAAGTTAGCGTTGGTAATGGTCATGAAAAGGCTTCGAAGCAACTGGTGGTTTTCCGCAGACAAATCCGCGGCGTCGCACTTTCCTTTTTGAACAATATCCGATATGCCTTTTAATGTGTAAATCAACAGATCCTGAAGCTTGGCGACGTCTTCCGTCTTTCCGCATACACCTCTTACTTCGCAGCCTGTGCCTTTTGCAGTCTCCTGGCACTGAAAGCAAAACATACTCATAAACATCCTCCTATGGTAAAGGGCTTAAGCTATTCAACTTCAAACAAATCTTTCGGAGCGCCGCATACCGGGCATACCCATTCATCAGGAATATCCGCAAAAGCAGTTCCCGGCTCTACGCCGTTATCCGGATCCCCTACCTCGGGATCATAAACATAACCGCACGGTCCACATACATACTTTTCCATAACTGACTCCTTTCATCTTTTAACGTATTCACATAACAGACTTAACTTAGACTTCCTTTTTCCAAAGTCCGTGAAGGTTGCAGTACTCGTAGGCAGCAACTACTTCTTCACCCTCGCAGAGCCTGAAGCAAGCCTTGGGCTCACCGTCTACGGGAAGGCACTTTCTGTGTTTGCCCTGGTTGGTCTCCAAGTGAATCCAGGCAATGTGATGCTCCGGCGTCATTGGATGGATAACATCTCCCACTATAACAGTAACCTGATCTCCATCAATCTCAACAACGGGGATATGCTTCTCATAGGCGGCTTCCTCCGTATTGGCTACCAGCTCCGTCATCGGATCTCCGCAGCAGATCATCTCAACGCCTGAGTTCTTGACCATTTCAACTAAGTTGCCACAATGCTTACAAATAAAGAATTTAGATTTCTCACACATCATCGGTACTCCTTTCAACTCTACGTGTTAAATTATTCACAAAAAAATTACAAACCCCTTGTACATTTCTTTGTTATGAAATTACTTTATTTATACCATTAGAAGTGGTCCTCAAACAAGAACATTGTAGCAAAAAACAAGAAATATCCGAATATAAAAGACCGGACATCTTCGAAGGGATAAATTGCCCCTTGAAGATGTCCGGCCAGTTGGCTTTATACATATTTACGCATATACTTCAGCGCGTTCTTTTCCAGACGGCTGACCTGGGCCTGACTGATTCCGATCTCTTCGGCCACTTCCATTTGAGTCCTGCCCTCAAAAAACCGCATAGTTAAAATGTTTCTTTCCCTGGGGGACAGCTTACTCATAGCTTCCGAAAGGGATATATTATCCATCCACTTTTCTACGGTGTTAACGGTGTCCTTCACCTGATCCATCACATAGAGGGCGTCTCCCTCATCGTGAAATACGGGCTCGAAAAGAGAGATGGGATCCTGAATCGAATCTAACGCCAGCACCACTTCCTCTACCGGAGCATCCAGCTCTTTTGCGATCTCGGAAATGGTGGGCTCCCGCTGGCTCTGCTTCGTAAGCTTCTCCTTTGCCTGGAGAGCTTTGTATGCCATATCCCTCAGGGAACGGCTGACGCGGATAGCATTGTTGTCTCTGAGATAACGTCGTATCTCTCCAATAATCATAGGTACCGCATAGGTGCTGAATTTAACATTATGCGCGGTATCAAAATTATCCAGAGCCTTGATAAGACCGATACAACCCACCTGAAACAGGTCGTCAGGATTCTCTCCCCTGTTGTTGAACCTCTGTATAACAGAGAGCACCAGCCTTAAATTGCCCCTGATAAACTCATCCCTTGTTTCCATGTCTCCTTGTTTAATTTTTTCGATCATCTCCTTCATTTGTGCGTCTTTGTATACGGGTAATTTAGATGTGTTTACGCCACAAATTTCCACTTTCGCTGCCATTACAAAGAACCCCGCTTCCCGTTTGCCCCCTTTAGCAAAATAAGTCGCGTCCTTATATTATTTATGTACAGCGCCCTTTGTTTTCATACTGTCGAAACTTGCCTTAGTGTACTGTTTCGCTGACAATTTGGCTTACTGCTTGCCTAAATTTCCATCTGCGTTGTTGTCATCGATTGCCGTAGCTACGGCTACGCCTTCCTCTTCCGCCTATCAGACTGAAAATTTATTCGGCGCAGTAATTCCAAATTTCAACGAAACAGTACACTACCCTAACTTCCTTATCTCTTTTTGCAGACGAATAATGATCTTTTTCTCCAACCTGGAAATATAGGATTGGGAAATTCCCATGCGGTCCGCCACCTCTTTTTGAGTCATCTCCCGACCGCTTATAAGGCCGAAGCGCATTTCCATGATCTGCTTCTCCCGGGAGGACAACTTTTTCATGGCATACCCCAGTAAATTGCGATTTACCTCTTCCTCGATATGGTTGTAGACGATGTCGCTTTCTGTCCCCAAAATATCGGAAAGCAACAGTTCATTTCCATCCCAGTCCACGTTGAGAGGTTCATCGAAGGAGACCTCCGTTCTGGTCCGGCTGTTGCGCCGGAGATACATCAGAATCTCATTTTCAATGCAGCGGGAGGCGTAGGTAGCCAGCTTGATATTCTTTTCGGGATTGAAGGTGTTCACCGCCTTTATAAGTCCGATGGTGCCGATCGAAATCAGATCCTCTACATTGACCCCCGCGTTCTCGAATTTCTTTGCTATATACACCACGAGGCGAAGATTGCGCTCGATTAAAACGGTCTTTGCGGATTTGCAAAGCTTTATCCTCTCCTCGTCTACGTTTTCTTCATCCGGAAGGATCAGCTGAAGAATCAGCTTCTTTTCCTCCTCCGGGGACAAAGGCGCAGGGAGGGCGTCGCTCCCCCCTATGTAGTAAAGATCGCTCTTTCCAAACAGCCTTATCCGCAAGCGGATAAAGGGCAGCCTTATGCTCTCCCAACACGCTTTCAGCCCTTCTCCCATCCCCGTTCGTTCCTTATTCACCTTGTAAAATACCTCCTTCCGTCAATGCCTCATGCAGTAAAACGTCGTATTTTTTTCCGTCTCGTCCTGCCGGCAGCTCCCTTTTTGAAATTGCCAGTATCACACTCACAGCCTGCGGTTCCCTTCCCGGGGCCAGCAGAACAGCACTGTCCGGGCGAACCCCTGAAAGCAGCCCCTCCTCCTTATCCACACTCCTGTAAGGAATCAGACAAAATTGAGAGTCCTCCGGCGCGAGCTTCTCCACCGCGTCCTTCGCCGCCACACATACAGGGCGACCGCTGATGGGATCCCGGAGAAAGTTCCCGGTATCCACAAAGCCTTTCAGCGTCTCCGTGTGGCCGCCCAGGGTAACTTGAAGCTCCGCTTCCGTTCCGCCCCTTCGAAGCCGTTCCTTTAAAAATGCAGAGAAGACATAAAGCCCCATGAAGGCCAGCGCCATTCCTGAGAAAACCTTTATGTAAGTAATCTGGCCTGTGTAAAAAGCTCCCCCCGCCGCAACTCCGGCGCTGCCGAAAAAATACATGGAGCCTACGACGATCCCCCCCATGGCAAAGCTGACTAAATAGAATACAAGGATTACCCGAGCCTTGCTCTTCCACGGAAGGCATGGAAATACCAGAGCCGTTACGCACACGGAAAATGCCACTTTAAGCAGGGCTGCAAACCACCATGACATTCCTTCCCAGAAGAGAATAAAGGCGTAGAGTCCGCAGAGCACACTTCCTACGACGATCCTCCAGCGGGACGATGAAAAGCCGCATATTCTTCGGGTTAAAAGCAGGATCATGAACCCCGCTATTCCGTTCTCTAAAAAAAGATACTCCGCGTATATAATCATAGAAAAACCCCTCCGCCGGCTACCACTGGATTATAGCCTGTCAGAGGGGCATTATTTGTCGTAATCTAATGTCGATTGTACTCTATTTCTCTACTGCTTTTTTGGCGGTTTCAGCCAGCTGCGCGAAGCCTGCCGGATCCTGAATCGCCAGTTCGGAGAGCATCTTCCGGTTGATTTCAATACCGGAGAGCTTCAGTCCGTTCATCAGCTTGCTGTAAGAGATTCCGTTCATTCTGGCTCCCGCGTTGATTCTGGTAATCCAAAGCCTTCTGAAGTCTCTCTTTTTATTTTTTCTTCCTACATAAGCAGAGCTCAGGGCTCTCATGACGGCGGGCTTCGCCGCTCTGAAGATCTTGCTCTTAGACCCGTAAAAACCTTTTGCCTGCTTTAATACTTTTCTATGTTTCTTTCTTGCGTTAATTCCTCTTTTAACTCTGGCCATTTCTTCCTACCTCCTAAATTATACGTTCAAAACGCTCTTAATTCTTTTCTCGTCAGCACTGGTGAGCAGGGTGGATTGTCTCAGCCCTCTTTTTCTCTTCGCGCTTTTTTTGGTAAGAATATGGCTCTTGTATGCCTTATGTCTCTTAACCTTACCGGTGCCGGTAATCTTAAATCGCTTGCTTGCCCCTCTATGGGATTTCATCTTTGCCATTTTGCAATAACCTCCTGCTAATACGTGGTTTTCTATTTATTTATTAATCTTAGGTGCTAAAATCATGATCAGGCTTCTGCCTTCAAGGAGAGGAGCTCTCTCTATATTGCCCACTTCAGAGATGGCCTCGGCGAACCTTGCCATAACCTTTCTGCCTACATCAACGTGGTCTCTCTCACGGCCCCGGAATCGCAGACTGACCTTAACCTTGTCACCATCTCTCAGGAACTTTGACGCGTTGTTGGCCTTAACCATCAAATCGTGTTCCTCTATGAATGTAGACAGGCGGATTTCCTTAAGCTCTACGATCTTCTGCTTTTTGCGGGCATCCTTTTCCTTCTTCTGAAGGTCGTATCTGTATTTACCATAGTCCATGATTTTACAGACCGGCGGGGCGGCCTGAGGCGCAATATTGACCAAATCCAACTTTTTATCGATGGATAACTGCAATGCCTCTTCAATACCTAGAATTCCCAGCTGGGTCCCGTCGCTGTCAATGACTCTTACTTCCCTGTCACGAATTTCTTCGTTGATCTGATTTCCCTTGTTAATGTTTCGCACCTCCCAGATAACAAATAAAGCGGCTACATAATGTATCCGCTCTCAAAAACATCTGATTTCAATCGATTGTCTATCGACTAAGATCAACCATTTTCTTTCTATAAACCGTCACAGCGCGGGCCGTGAGGTGAGAAGCGGATAACTTCTGCTTACTGTTTACCGATAGAGAATATCACAGTCGGCGATAATTGTCAAAGTATTTTTTAAAATAGTCAAGGCTCAGTTGTCTGTTATAACAAAGGGCGCGTGGAGGTATATCTCCGTAGAAACCGTGAACCTATCGAGGCTTTTATGCGCATACTTGTTAAGGTGCATCAAAAAGCCGTCGGTTTCCGAGGAGATGTACCTCCATACGCCCAATCAAAACAAGTATCTATATCACAATCCATACTTTGCCAGTTTGCGCACCACGGTGGGTTGGCTGATGTCCAGTGCTTTCGCAATCTCCCTCGTGGTTTTGTATTTTGCTTTCGCGTCGACAAGCATCTGTCTTTCCAATGCGTCCAACGCCTCCTGCAGGCCTGTGCTTCGGGAAATGCCCATGGCCTCCGGTTCTCCGGCGCTGTCATGAATATAGTTGGGAAGATTGCCGGCTCCGATAACGCCTCCTTTGGTAGTGATGACGAGCCGCTCAATGATATTTTCCAGTTCCCTCACGTTTCCCGGCCAGCCGTACTTCAGCAGTGCCGCCATGGCCTCCGTGTCCATGGTCTTGTTTTCATTGAATTTCTTATTATTTTCCTGCAGGAAAGTCCGGATCATAGGGATAATATCCTCCGGTCTGCCCCGAAGAGGAGGAACCGCAATGGGTACTACATTAAGTCTGTAGAAAAGATCCTCCCGAAAACGCCCGTCCCGAACCATCTGCTCTAAATTTCGATTAGTGGCGGATATGATCCGTACATCCACCGGGATTCTATCCAGGCCGCCTACCCTTTGTACTGCTTTTTCCTGAATCACCTGCAGAATTTTCACCTGCATATTTAATGGAAGCTCCGCGATCTCATCGAGAAATACCGTTCCGCTTTTGGCCGCTTCGAAAAGACCCTTCTTGCCTTCCTTTCGCGACCCGGTAAAAGCTCCTCTCTCATATCCGAAAAGCTCTGATTCAAGCAGATTTGCAGGGATAGCTCCGCAGTTAATCTGGATGAAGGGTCTGTCTCTCCGGTTTCCGATCTCGTGAAGCAGCTTGGCGATAACGCCTTTGCCGGATCCGGACTCACCGGTTATCAGCACAGTGGTATCCAGCGGAGCCAGCCGCTCCGCCATCTGGATCACATTAAGCATGACGGGACTGTTGGCAATGATTCCCTCATATTTCGGACCTCCGCCCACCCGGATACCCTGGAGAGCGCTTTGCATACTTTCCAGACGGTTCTGCAGTTCTGCCAACTCTGTAATATCATGGGATGTGGTGATAATCTTAGACAGCATGCCCTTCTCGTCAAAAAGTGGAATGCCCGTACTGAGCAGCTGTTTCCCATCCCGGTTCTTGTGCAGTATCGTAATCTCTTCTTTTTTCTCCATTACCTGCCGGGCCACAGAAGGTACAAAAATTCCCGTCTCTTCCAGGTAAGAGCAATGCTTGCCTATGATCTCCTCTTTTGTAATGCGGTAAATATCCTCACAGGCCTTATTAATCCAAAGGGCATAGCCTTCGGCGTTATCGATAAAAATGGATTCCCCTACGCTGTCCAGGATGGGCAGCAGATCACCTATCTCCAATCCATATTGCTTTGCGTCGTTCGCTTTGCTCATATCTTAAATCTATACCTTTTCTTCTTCATCTTTTTCTTCTTTTCTTCCCTGATGACCGCCCTGCTTTTTCACTCGCCGGCTGCCTCCCGACAATTTCGCCGATTCATTATTGAATCTTAAGATTCAATATCGCATCAAACCTGTAATTGCCTTATCGGAACCCTTGGGAAAAAGTAAAAAATTAACAAACTTTTCTTGATTCATAATTGTATCACTTTCTGCTGAAAGAATCAATGATGAGTTTACAACACCTCCAACGCTTCTTTTATTTTTAATCGCTGAAACCGTTGGAATCAAAAGATTTCCGGGACATATCCAATAAACATTCCGAATTTCGCGTGGATTTTAAAGCTTATGGCATGGTTTTTGCGTATAATAAGGTTGACAGTGGGACATCTCTTTTCCATGAAGCGGATTCCCACGAGACAAATTGCAAGAGTATTTCAAGGAGGGAAAACAATGTCTATCGATTATGCAAAGTACGTAAGCGACCTGGTTGCCAGAGCAAAAGCCGCTCAGGAAGCCATCGAAGGTTACACCCAGGAACAGATTGATGAACTGTGCGCCGCTATCGCCTATCGGACAACAAGACCGGAATGGGCGCAGCAGGCTGCGGAAATGCTGGTAGCCGAGTCCGGCATGGGCGTCGCTGCCAACAAGGTAGCCAAGATCTATACGAAGGTTAAGGGCGGATACAGAGATATGAAAGGCAAGAAGTCCGTTGGTCTCGTCGATGTGAATGAAGAAACCGGAGTTCGCACCTACGCAAGACCCATGGGCGTCATCGGAGCCATCATCCCCGTAACAAACGGAGAAGCGACTCCCGTTTTCAAATCCATGGCTGCTATTAAGGGCAGAAATGCCATCATTTTAGCTCCCCATCCCAAAGCTGCCAAAACCAATATGTTCGTTACGGAGAGAATCAGAGAGACCCTGAAAATGTACGGCGCGCCGGAAGATCTGGTCATTCCCATCGAGGCGGAGTATGTAAGCATCGAAACCTCCGGTGAACTGATGAAACAGGTAGACTTTGTTCTCGCCACCGGCGGAACTCCCATGGTCCGCGCGGCATACAGTTCCGGTACCCCCACCATCGGTGTAGGAACCGGTAATGTAGTAACCATAGTTGACGGAAGCACGGATCTGGACAAGGTAGCCGATCTGATTCTGGCCTCCAAAACTTTTGACAACGCTACAAGCTGCTCAACGGAAAACAACATCATCGTCTTCGAAAGCTGCTATGATCAGTTTGTGGAAGCAATGGCCAAAAAAGGCGCCCACACCATTAAGGACGGCAGCGAAGATAAGGAGAAGATCGTTAAGACCTTATGGCCGAACACTCCCGTTGATCACGTTCTCAACCGTCACATTGTAGCCAGGCCCGCCGCGGAGATCGCCGAACTTGCCGGCGTCCAGGTTCCCGAAGGCACCAAAATGCTCATGGTAGAGGAAAATCGCGGCTTCGGAAACGAATTCCCCCTCACCGGCGAAAAGCTCTCCCCAGTTGCAGAGATCAGAAAAGCCAAGGATTTTGAAGACGCGTTGCAGCAAATGGAAGCCATCCTGAACTATCAGGGACTGGGCCACAGCTGCGGCATTCACACCACCGACATGGAAAAAGCTCACGTTATGGGCGAAAGAATCAAGGTCTGCAAAGTTGTCGTAAACCAGGCGCAATCTCTGGTCAACAGCGGTGCATGGACCTGCGGTTATCCCATGTCCATGACATTAGGCTGCGGCACCTGGGGCCACAACAGTATCTCCCACAACGCGACCTGGAAAGACCTGCTGAATTTCACATACGTTTCCACCCCCATTCCGTCCACACAGCCCACTGACGAAGAGCTCTTCGACGGAAAAACTTATTAATCCCTGCTCGGATAAATCTGAGCATTGTAATTAAAATTTAGGAGGAAATAAAATGTCAAACGTAGTCGAAATGGGAAAAAAGTATAATTTGTATTCCTGGTCGGCCCAGGGCAAAGTCAACCCCGCCAACATCGTAAAGGCGGAAGGTATTTACTTCTGGGATGAAGACGGAAAAAAATATTATGATATGTCTTCTCAGCTGGTCAACATGAATCTGGGGCACGGCAATAAAAAGCTGATCCAGGCTATCAAGGACCAGGCTGATAAACTGCCGTTCCTGGCTCCTTCCTTCTCCTGCGACGTCCGTACGGAAGCCGCCCGGAAGCTCGTAGAAATCTCCGGACTTGAAGGCGCGAAGGTGTTCTTTACCAACGCTGGAGCAGAGGCCAACGAAAACGCCATAAAAATGGCCAAGGCCTATACCGGAAAGTGGAAGATCTTTTCCATGTACCGCTCCTATCACGGAGCCACCTATGGCGCGGCCAACCTCACCGGCGAGCCCAGAAGATTCATCAATGAGCCCGGCATCCCGGGATTCATCAAGTTTGACGGCCCCTATGCCTACAGGGCACCCAAGGCCTGCAAATTTGAATCAGAAGAAGACGTGACAGCTTTCTACCTGGAGCTTCTGGAAAACCAGCTTCTCTATGAAGGCACCAACCACATTGCCGCTATCTTCTTAGAGACTGTAGTAGGCTCCAACGGCGTTCTGATTCCGCCCAAAGGCTATCTGGAAGGCGTAAGAGCCCTCTGCGACAAGTATGATATCTGCATGGTATGCGACGAGGTTATGGCCGGTTTCGGAAGAACAGGAAAATGGTTCGCATTCCAGAATTGGGACGTCAAGCCCGACCTGGTGAGCTTTGCGAAGGGCTCCACCTGCGGTTACCTTCCCCTCGGCGGCGTTATCGCCTCCAAAAAAGTGGCCGACTTCTTCGACGACAACAAGATGTTCTGCGGCCTGACCTACAGCGCTCATCCCATGGGCTGCGCCGTGGCAATCGCCGCCATTGACGCTTACAGAGACGACAAGGTCTTCGAAAACGTCCAAAAGGTCGGCAAGGTTCTGGGCGAAGAGCTTGAGGCTTTGAAAGCCAAGCACGCCTGCGTGGGCGACGTCCGCTACATCGGCCTGTTCTCCGTCGTAGAATTTGTGAAAAACAAGGAGACCAGAGAACCCATCGTTCCCTTCGGTAAGGATCCTGAGGGCATCATGGCCAAAATCATCGGCATGCTCAAGGCGGAAGGTTTCTACACCTATGCCCATGAGAACATGATCCACGTTTCCCCGCCCCTCATCATCACCGAGCAGGAATTGAAGGAAGCGCTGCAAATGCTGGATAAGGTCATGGATTCCGTCGACAACATGATTAAATAAGAATATTAACTCCCTCGGAATACGAGACACACAAAAGCCGCTCTGTTGGTTTTTCAAATCGACGGAGCGGCTTTATTGTGTAAAAATTATTTCACATACAATCTGACGCCCTCCAAATGAACGGAAGAGAGTCCTATTCTCTATACAGACAGGCGCGGTTACGCCCGCCGTGTTTAGCTTTATACAAGGCGGAATCCGCCTGAGTCAGCAGGTCCTCCAGCGAATGGCTGTTCTCGAAGTGAGAATGGGCGATACCGATGCTGACTGTAACATTTAACTGGTTTTCCTGGCAGGGAATCTTTGTACTCTCAATATTGGCACGAAGCTTTTCCACCACGGTAAGAGTCTGATCCACCGAGATGTTCTCGAGCAAAACAACAATCTCCTCACCGCCGTAACGTCCCACTATATCATTTTGACGAAAATGACCTTTCACCATGACGGCGATGGTTTCCAGCACAATGTCGCCGCAGGAGTGGCCATAGGTATCGTTCACCGACTTAAAATGATCCAGATCAATCATCAGCAAAGCGTAGGAGTAATTTTTGGCTTCGTCGGAGCGCAGCGTAAAATCCGCCAGATCGAAAAAGGTGGCCCTGTTGTAAATATGCAGCAGAGGGTCGAAAGTGGCCCTGCCATATAGTTTTTCCAGCTGCTTTTCCTTATCCGTGATATCGTGGAATATAATGCTGATGGCGCCGCTTTTATCGTTACTCCGGATATGGGTTTGCGTTATCTTGTAAAATCGCATATCATCATCTATCTGCAGGTACAGCTCGTTCTCATTTTCGAACCGCTTTACCTGTTCCATGATTTCTCCGGGAGACAGGGTGTTCAGTTCCGGAAACATCTGCCGGGCCGCCTGGTTTGCGTCCAGAAAGCCGAAATTTCTGTCGCAGACGATAAAGGCGTCGGCCATGGATTCAATCACCTGGGCTCGCGCCAGCGGTACTACATTGAGCAGGTTCTGAATCCTTACAGAGTAGAGAAGCAGCGCCATAGAAATGGAAACCGCAACGGGGTTAAAGTCAAGCCGAAGACCGCTGTAGGAGAATGTGTGATAAATGTTAACAGCCACCGGAATGAGAATGGACACCAGCAGAGAAAGGCTCTGTCGTTTTTGCAGCACGCTTCCCCTCCTGAGAGCTTTCACCACACGATGAGTAGCCAAAAAAATGAATATGAAATTATAGACGATGGCCAGATAGTTTCCCGGCCCCGCATATCCGTGGCAATTGGCGATCATGCCGGTTTGAAAATATTCAATGCTCGTATAATGGAGCCGCACCAGGGGAAAGGCCTGAGCCGTAAAGAGATTGAAAACAGGCATGGCAAAGAGCAGGCAGTGCCCGCGGAAACTGAAGCGCTTTTCCCCGTAAAGATCCCGAACAAAGAGATAAATCAGGACCGGGATGAACAGCGAACCCATTTTTTGTACCCGCACCCCCATAAAAGCGGCCTCCAGCGTAGGAGAAATGATCTCCAGCAGGTAACCCCCGGTATACAGAAAGGTACAGATGGAAATGAAAATCAGAAAGAATGATCGTTCAGAGTTATGATACGCAACAGCATATATCAGCAGTATGACAGAGATCGCCGTTGCAATAAGCATGAGCCAAATAAATACATTCAATGTAATGGTCTCCTCCATAAAGAAATGGTATGTTTATCTACTGTATGCATTTCATCTATCCTCTGCAAAGCTCGCCTCACAAATGATTATTTTCCTTCCCCAGTATAGCACAGTCCCCCCGTCCTGCATATTTCATTTTCCTTATTTTCCACATTTTCCAAGAAAAAATGTAGAACAGACGTTTACATTTTGTTCGCACTATGCTATACTGGGACAAAGCCAGTCAGCACTCCAACGTGCCAATAAAGGGAGGATAAACGATGAAACCGTTGAAAGAGCGCGAAAAGAAAATTTTAGAATACATGTTAACCGAAATCAAAAAAAAGGGATATCCGCCCACAGTTCGGGAAATGTGCAGCTCTCTCGGGATTAAATCTACGTCCACAGCCCATAAAGATATAGCAAGTCTCGAACAAAAGGGCTATATACGTAAGGATCCGGCCAAGCCCCGGGCAATCGAAATCCTCGACCCTAACGCGGACAAAGGGGATATAAACAGAAATCATTCCAAAGATTTTTACAATGATTCCGGATACGGCAACAGCGAAAGAGCCGATGTGATTGAAATTCCCCTCGTAGGTCAAATCGCCGCGGGAACTCCGATTCTTGCTGAAGAAAACATAGAGGACAGCTTTCCCGTACCTGCCCGCTACGTGGGCAAGGGCAATCACTTCATGTTGACCGTCAAAGGAGACAGCATGATAGAAGCCGGTATCTTCGACGGGGACTATATTCTGGTCAAACAGCAGCAAACCGCCAACAACGGCGAGATCGTAGTCGCCATGGTAGACGGTTTTGAAAGCGAAGCAACGGTCAAGACCTTTTACAAGGAGAAGGGCCATATTCGCCTGCAGCCGGAAAACCCAAGCATGAGCCCCATAATCGTACAGGACGCCAAGATCCTGGGGCTGGTTAAGGGCGTATTCCGGTATCTGTCTTAAAACAAAGGCCCGCCATACAGATGAAATACATACACCAAGGCTGCGGCAAAATTGCCGCAGCCTCTTTTAATACTTTGATAATGCAGAAAGCAGCTCCCACCAGGAGCTGCACACATAGTAAAGCTGCCTTATTCCTGACGAGGCAGCTTTCTATGTATAATTACAAGCTGGGAAGCTGCTTTTTTTCAATATTTTGGAACATATTTCTAAATTCAGATGTATTTTGTCCTCGTTTTCATGTAAAAGCAGCTGCAACTACGAACTCATTCAATGAAAAAGTTGCTTTTCCCTGAAGGAGGCAGCGTTTTCAAAACCGATTCCAAGGCGGGAGTTGCTTTATCTGTTTATCAACAATTTTTTTATGCCTTTCTCTATCCCCTCAAGGCTCAACTCGAACATGGGGAAGATCTCCCGGATGGCGCTGATGGTCGTATGGCCGAAGGCATAGTCCCATTCGGACTCCTCCATGGGGTTCAGCCAGATATGATGGGGATACTTTTCCCGAATCCGCCGGAGCCAGTAAATTCCGGGAAGTTCATTGTACAGCCCGATGACGCAATTTCCTCCGGGCCGAAGCAATTCCGTGGGAGACATTGCCCCGTCGCCAATGAGTATAACCCGGTACTCGCTTCCCAGGGTATTCATCACCTTCTCCGTATCCTCCCACTCGCCCCGGATACAATGGGGAGTGGTGTAGAGATGCTCGTAAATGCAATTGTGGAAATAATAGACCTTCAGGTCGCTGAAATGATTGGCCTTGTGCACCGCCTGAAACAACGCGCTGCAAAGCCGGCTGTACCGGAGCATGGAACCGTCCGAATCGAAGAGCAGCAGCAATTTCACCGTGTTCTTCCTCGGCTTTTCAAAAACAAGCTTCAGGAAACCACCGCTCTCTGTGGTTTCTTTTACTGTGGCGTCAATATCCAGCTCTGTCCTCGGCGCCGGGACGGCAGCGGAGTATTGTCTCAGTTTACGCAGAGCTACCTGAAACTGCCGGGTATCGATTATATTATCCTGCCGAAAGTCCCGAAAGGCTCTCTTATTTGCCACCTGTAACGCCGAATGGTACCGGCTCTCACCGCCGACGCGGATACCCTGCTTCGCAAAACCTCCGTGTCCTAAAACCGACGTCCCTTCCGTTCCGATCCAGTAGTTTCCTCCTCTGTGGCAGGAGCGCTGCTCTTCGAGCCTTTGCTCCAGCATTTCCCTGAGCTGTTTTAGCTGGTATTCCGGAGCGTTGGGATCGATTTTATCGTAGAGCTCTTCCTTGGTCTTTCCGCTGCCCGCGAGCCATTTCCACACTTCCTCGGGAATATCGGAGGTGAATTTCAGATCCTTAAAATACGCGGCAAAAGCCATGTCGTACTTGTCGTAATCCGCTTCGCTTTTTACTAAAATACTTCGGCAAAGATGATAAAAATCAAGCAGGCCGGGCCCGCAGAGTCCCTTATCCAGCGCCTCTGTGAGATCCAGCCATTCCTTAATGGATACCTTGAGTTGATACTGCCGAAGCAGATAAAAAAAATCAATAAACAACTTCTGTCCCCTGCTCTGTTCCTTGGGAAACTATACGCCCCAGCCTTTTCTCGTATACCCTTTTTCTTTAACTTCACAAACCGTATCAAAATCCTGGTTTTTCTTAAGCAGAACTCCCAGGAAGGGCAACTCCTTCTGAATGCGGTCCACCTCTACTCCACCCAGCTGGAGAGCCTGAATCCAGTCGAGAAGCTCCGAGGTACCGGGCTTTTTCTGAAGCTCCTTGATATTCCTGAGCCAGTAAAAGGTCTCGATTACCTGCTCCAACAATTTCTGTTCCACATTCTCATAATGTACGGCGATGATCTTTCGCATGGTATCGCTGTCGGGAAAGGCGATGTAGTGGAAGATGCACCGGCGCAGGAAGGCGTCGGGCAGCTCCTTTTCCGCGTTGGAGGTTATAATGACGATAGGCCGAAACCGGGCTTTAACGGTCTCTTTTGTCTCATGGATATAGAATTCCATTCTGTCCAGCTCCCAGAGCAGGTCGTTGGGAAACTCCAGGTCCGCTTTGTCGATCTCGTCGATAAGCAGAACCGGCTGCTCGTCGGCAATAAAGGCCTCTCCCAGCTTGCCCATATGAATGTATTTTTTAATATCGGCTACGTCGCCTTCCTGAAACTGGCTGTCATAGAGCCGCTGTACCGTGTCATAAACGTAGAGGCCGTCCTTCGCCTTCGTTGTGGATTTGATGCTCCATATGATAAGCTCTTTTCCGAGAGATTCGGCAATGGCTTCCGCAAGCATGGTCTTTCCCGTTCCCGGTTCGCCTTTAATAAGCAATGGTTTTTCAAGAGCGATAGATACGTTTACCGCATACATGAGCTCGGGGCCCGCAACATACGCCTCGCTCCCCGTAAAACAGTTCATACTTTGGTTCATGGGTTTCTCCCTGTTCAATGTAAATATAGATATATTCTCCGTAGCCGTGCCGCAATATACTATCTCTCCGCCCAGGTGTTCAGGGCGTTGATGATACCTCTGGCAGCGGCTGTGGCATAAGCTTCTTTAAATCCCTCGGTAAGCATGACCTGAAGGTCTCCCTGATTGGAGAGGAACCCTCCTTCAATAATTACGGCAGGCATCAGGCTCTTATTCAGCACCGCTAAATGGGGGGCGTTTATAATCCCTCTGTCCCTCATGCCTGTTTCTGCAATCAGTTCCTTTTGAATGCACGCAGCCAGCTCTCTGCTGGTCATTCCATAGGCCTCGAGCCCTACATTATCGTAATACAATACCTCTGCGCCGCTTGGTGTGGACGTCTCGGCAGAGTTATTATGTATACTCACCAGCAGGTCGGCATTCATGGCATTTGCCGCTTCCGGGCGGGAATAGAGGGACATGCTTACATCCCTATCCCTGAGCAGAACCGCATTGGCTCCCGCCTGGTCCAGCAGTTCATGCAGCCGCAGGGCGATGGCCAGGTTCAATTCCTTCTCTGTGATGATCACCTTGCCGTTTATCTTACCCGAAGCCCCGGGGTCATTCCCTCCATGGCCCACATCGATGGCTATGAGCTTTCCTGCGGCCCTCCAGTCCAACTGGGGAAGTACCCCCGCGGGAAGATGGTCTCTTTCCCCTGGTTCGTCGGGATCGTTCCCATCAACCGGGTCGTCCGAATCAACCGGATCGTTCTCCCCTCTGTTCCCGCGGTTTACGCCGGGACTCTCCGGAAAGCCGGGCTTCGCGAAATCGATGTAAACCTCGGATCTGTCTTCGGATAGGCTTACTTTGCCTGCCACCCTGTCGTTAAGATCCACAACGATGCGCACAGTATCCGCGTCAAACTGGGAAAAACGAACACTGCTGAAGATTTCATTATCTGCGGCAATAGAGCCCACCTGATCAGGAAAGACAGCATTATCGATGTCGATTCCATATCTTTCGGGATCTATATAAGCAAAAGTTCTGGCGCTTGTGATCATACCGGAGCCCCGCGCGATGATCCGGTAGCTGTTGTCTGTTTCCTCCCAGGCGATCTCATGGACACGGGCGGTCCCCTCCGTCTTCGGGGAGGCTATACTGACTGTCCGGGTGTTCTCATCCCATACCACCTGGCAGTTGAGATTTTCCAAAACAAATCGCAGGGGGATCATGGTCCTGCCGTTGATAATTCTCGGCGGAACATCCATCTCCTTGGTCATTCCGTTGACAAAGGCCGTAGTTCTGTCAATGGTCACCTGGACTCGATGATTCCCTAATATGGCGGTGGCCATATCCGCACTCTGCTCCCAGGAAACCTCCGCGCCCATGGATTCCAACAGAGCCCGGTAAGGCACCAGAGTCCGGCCGTTTTCAATAATCGGCGCCACGTCGGTTTGAACGATCTGCCCATCCAGCTGCAAATTGACGGCGCTGTCGGCAAAAGCCATCCCCCCGGCTAAAACGATAAAGACCGCGGTCATTAATAGTATTCTAATACCTGCTTTCATCGAAATATTCCCCTTTTTAACTGCATTTGCAAGAGTCGTTTTTTGTCGAACTTATTTAAGTATAATACAGAAAGGGGTTGGAGGTAAAGCTTTTGAGCAATGTAACAGAAATGTAACGAAGGTAGTCAAGAAGTAAATAATGCCAAAACAGACCTGTATACGCCAGGTCTGTTTTTACACTATTTTTCGTCGATTTCCAAAGTTATTTTTGCTACAGCAGAATGTGAGCCAGAACCAGCAGCACCACTGCCAGTGCCGCCCTCTTGTGCCAGATAAAGAACACTGCTTTTTTCTTCCTGTAGAAAGCGCCTCCCAAAGCGGCGGTGATTAAAATCATGCCCCAAAGGATGGTCCCGGAATGCAGCCGCAGGGTTCCCAATGCAAGGTAGCCGTGAGCCACTGCCGACAACACCAGCAGCACTCCCAGGGGCTTATGTATTTTACGAAGTATCTTAATCAGTTTTTTAAAAGCAGGGCTGTCGCTATGGAAAACGTACCGGTTTAGATAGCGCAGCCAAAAAGGCGCCGTAATGGTGATAACCAGCAGAACGTTTATAATGCCCAAAGTCCGATACATTTTCTTCTACCCTCCCTTTATTTACTCCACGATCTCTCCTATGACGGGGACTGTTCTCAGTCTGGAGACGCCATGAGGCGATTCATTCTTTATAGCGTCGGTAAGATCCTGTCCCGCGGAATAGCCGTTATGCTCCCCTCCGCTCCACTGGGGGACGTCGGTCACATCATAGATAACGCCGTCAACCGCGATATATGCAGGACTTCCGTCTTTTCCGTCATATTCGGAAAGCTCCTCCAATGTCAGCTGAATCAGAGGCTCGTCTTCCGAAGGCCCTTGCTGCGAGGCACACCCCACACCAGCCAGAATAAGCAGCGCTGCTAAGGCAAATATATATATAACTTTCTTCACAGTCATCACGCCCCCTTCTTAAATTCTTGCAACGAGGCCAATATATCCCCTCGCTGTGAAGAAAATACCCCCCACCGTTGTCGATTAATCAAAATTTTCTATCTTTTTTTGTAAAATTTCTGTACTATCACGGGTTGATTTTTCCTTCCCATTCGTTTATAATGAGTCAGCGAGCATGTCCTTGCGTTATAAATAAGGTACAGTTGCCACGGGCGATTAACTCAGCTGGTAGAGTGCCACCTCGACAAGGTGGAAGTCGTTGGTTCGAGTCCAATATTGCCCACCAATCAAAATTCCCGGGATTTAAGTCCCGGGAATTTTTCGTATCCCTTCATTGTTCCGCCTTTGGTGATAACGCAAGTCTCTTTTTCAATTACAGCAAATTCAGAATATCCTCTTCCGGCACAGGCCTGCTGAAAAGATATCCCTGAATGATTTTACAGCCACAGGCTGTGAGATAAGACTGCTGCGCCTTTGTCTCAACACCTTCGGCAATTACCTCCAGTCCGATCTCTCTGGCCAGAGACACGATTGTCTGCACGATCTGCCCTTCAACCTCATCCGCGGTAATATTGTCAATGAAAGATTTGTCGATCTTCAGCACATCGATGGGCAGGCTTTTCATGTAGTTGAGAGAGGAATATCCCGTGCCGAAGTCGTCCAGGAAAATCATAATGCCACGCTCTTTCAATTTCGCCAACTTCTCACAGGCGTCGTCAAAGGATTCTACCAGACAGGACTCCGTGATCTCCAGCCCCACACAGCCTTTTCTCAGTCCAAACCTGTCAAAAGCCTCGATAACATCCCCTACAAAGCTGCTTTGTTTCAACTGCATGGGGGATACGTTACAGGAAACGCATATCCCCTTATCCATCAAGCTCCGGGCAAATGCAAAGCTGCTTTCTATGACCCATTTGCCGATCTCATTGATCAGACCCATTTCCTCTGCCACAGCGATAAACTCTCCCGGGAAAACAAGCCCGTGAGATTTGCTGTTCCAGCGAAGCAGCGCCTCAATACCTAACATCCTCCCGCTCTCCGCTTCGACCTGGGGTTGATAGTGCAGGATGAACTCGTTATTCCTGTAAGCCTCCCTTAAACGTTTCTCCAGCTCTGCCCTCCGGGAAAGCTCTGCCGCCATGCTGTTATCAAATAGAACGTACTTATTTCTTCCCCGGTTTTTCGCGGTGTACATTGCCAGATCTGCATGTTTCAGAATCTCCTCTACCGTTCTGCCATCTCCGGGATAAGCCGCAACACCTACGCTGCAGGTGGCATAGAAACTGACATTGTCAATGCTGATCACCTCTGTGAACAGCGCGAGGATTTGATCTCCCAGCGCCCGAATCTGCCTTTTTTCCACGATACCGGCAGAAAGGATCAGAAACTCATCGCCGCCCAGCCGCGACAGAGTCAAACCGGAAAAGGACAGTCTGCCCATCCGCCTGGAAATCTCAACCAGCATCCGATCCCCAAACGAGTGCCCGTGGGTATCGTTTATAATCTTGAAATGATCCACATCGATAAAAAATACCGCGCCGGCGCCCCCCTGATTCAGCCTGTCCCGGAGCTGGTCCATAATGCAGGTTCTGTTGGGAAGCCCCGTCAGACTATCATAATAGGCTAAACGATGGATCCTCTCCATGTTCTGTTTGCGCTCCGTAATGTCCCTCACTGCCGCTACGTAAGCATCGGGGCCGGACCAGCGGGTCTTTCGAAGAGCAACCTCCACATCCAGAACCGTTTTTTCCAACGGTCTTTTCATTTTCCATTCGAATACAATATAATCGCGACCCTCAAAATTTTCATTTAGTTTTGCAAGGCGTTTCTTTGTCAGGGTCTGGTCCGCTGACAGATCCGCCATGTCATAATTCAGCATATCTTCCCGGCGCAGCCCATACATGATGCTCGCCTGTTTGTTTGCGTGCAGAATCCTGCCGGCCCCGTCATGAACCATAATGGCGTCGTGGATGGTATCAAAAACCGTCCACAGATTATTCTCCGCATAGGCCCGCTCCTGAATCTCCCTTTGAAGCCTCTGGTTGCTTTTCAGAAGGATCCACGCATAAAGCAGCGATGAGATCAGAATGAGAATCGTTATAGCCAGATAACCGGCTCTTTGTTTTTCAAGAATCCCCTCCAGCATCCTGTACGGGCTTTCCACATACATGCCGGTGCCTATGTAGGCTCCGATTTCCGGTATTCCTATGACAAAAGAAAGCTTTTCCTCTACAGCCGAACGATCCGGCAGATAGTAACGATAGCTTACGAAGGCGCCCTCCGGCGTTGCTTTTGCCGCATTCACCAGCTCTTGAATGATATACTTGCCCCGTTGATCCCGGAGGGTCCATTGATCGGTGCCTTCCTTTTCCGGTTCATAAGGCTGCACTAACATGATTCCCTCGTATGTACTCATAAAAATATAATTGGGGCCGAATTCATCATCGTAAGTCATCTTTCTGACAAGCTCAGCAATCCCGATTCTGGCTTCCTCGCGATTTATTTCACCCGCTTTAAGCTGGTCAATCAACGGCTCGACAGTGTTGTAGGCAAGATGAACCATCCTGCTGAGCGAATTCTCCCTTTGCTGCTCCATATGCTGTTTGAAGTCCGAATTAATGCTTTGGGAAAACCCTACAGGGAAAAATATCACCATCAAGGCGTACAAAGCCAGAACCACAACTCCCGCCCACATTTGTTTTTTCGACTTGCTCTCCATCCCTATGTCCTCCACTGCGGGACACTTTTCTGTAACGGCCTGGATACCCTCCGTTGACAGGGTTAATAAACACCCTGTCAACGGAGGGTAAAAGTCTGCAATCCTAATATTTTCCTAAATCAAGTCCGGTCTCAAGCAGCGGATTATCTCCTTTGGGCAGCTCCTCCAACAAGGAAATATGTAAATTGCTGTCCGTCTCCGTATCCAGTTTGAATCTGCCGACTTCCTCACGCAGGGTTGCGGCCTGTGCCGACATTTCTTCACTTGTAGCCGAGTTTTCCTCCGCAGTGGCGGCGTTGGTCTGCACAACGGCGGAAACCTGCGCAAGTCCCTGTTTAATCTGTTCGATGGCGCTGGCCTGCTCGGCAGAGGCCTGTTCAATTTTGATGAAGCTTTCATTAACCTTAAGGGCGGTTTTTCCCACATCCTGCAATGCCTGTGCCGTTTGTACCGTCATCTGCGCGCCTTTTGAAACCGTATCAACGGAATTCCGGATTAAGTCCGACGTTTGTCTGGCAGCCTCCGCGGATTTCGCGGCAAGGTTGCGTACCTCGTCCGCCACAACCGCAAAGCCTTTCCCCGCGGCTCCTGCCCGGGCAGCTTCAATGGCGGCGTTCAACGCGAGTATATTTGTCTGGAAGGCAATGTCTTCAATTACCTTGGTAATGTTGGCAATCTGGTTGGAGGCGGAGCCGATTTCTTCCATGGCCCCGCTGAGCTGCCTCATATGCTCGTTCCCCGCGTCTACGCCGGTGCTCGCCTCTTCTATATAACGAGACGCCATTCCTACATTCTCGGAGTTTTCAGAGGCCTGCTGGGCGATCTTTACAACAGAAGCATTCAGTTGTTCAATGGCGGAGGCCTGCTCCGTCGAACCTGCCGCGAGGGCCTGGGCTCCGCTGGAAACCTGAGAAGCCCCGGTGCTGACCTGCTCCGCCGCGATATCGATGTTATGCAATGTTCTGTTCAGCGAAGTGGAAATGTCATCAAAGGCCGAGCGGATAGAAGCGAACTCTCCCACATAATCTTCATTGAGACGAATTCGCATATCACCCCGCGCCATGTTTTCAAGAGTATATGTAATTTCTTTTATGTACCCTATGTATTGGTTCAGCTTCACAACGGTTCTATTGATAGCGTCAGCCATTTGTCCCGTTTCGTCCCTGGTGAGAACCTGTGCCGAAACGTCCAGATTTCCTTCCGCAATGAGATTTGCCGCATGTGTTAATTTCTTGATAGGCGTGATAATCAGTTTGGATACAAACAGAATCATGACGAAAATACCCACAGCGGCAATGACAAAGACGATGAGCATCGCATTGCGAACAGTGTTGTATTCCTGATAGAATTCCCCTTCCGGCAAACCGGTGGCAACCATCCAGCCCGTATCCCCGACGGCTGCCACATAACCGTGGCTTTCAATTCCGTGGGAGGTATACTCCAAGCTCCCTTCTGACCTGGAAAGCATGGCTTCCTGAATATTCTCCGACATATCCGACTCAGAAATATTGTGATTGATATATTCAGAAGCAGGATGATAGATGATTTGCCCCGCCCCGGTGGTGAGAATGTAAAATCCATCTTGTCCCAGTGTATAGGACCGGATCGTCTCCGAAAGGGCGTCCAGTGAAAAATCCACACCTGTAACACCTGTAATTTCATTTGTTCCCGGTCGGTACACAGGACTGATCACGCTAACGATCTGCGACTTGGTGACACTGTCTTCATAAGGCTCTGTCATAATGGTTCTGTGCTCCTCCAGGAGCTGTATATACCACGCTCGTCCCGTTACTACCCAGCCCTCCCGCAGAACAGCGTCATCGGACTGCACAAGCTGGCTGGAGTCGATATCCGCCACCCAAACAGCCATGATGGCGTCCTCGTTGGCCGCGTGGATATTCTTCATAGTCTGACCTACCGGAACCATTCTTTCATGCTGTTCCATGATGACTCCGGGGGTGACTTCGTCAAACAAGGCTCTTACCTGATTGTTGTAAGAAAGCTGTTCTGTGATATCGTAGTATTTTCCGAAGTAGCCGTTAATTTCATGAGCCGCCGATCGTGATTCCGCAGACAGTTCATTGGTTGTAAGGTCGGCCACTGCAGTGCTGACGAGACTCAGCACGATGGCCCCCACAATCACATAGGAAATAATCACCGGCCCTCCTACAAATATGAGAATTTTCGACAGGAGTGACTTAACCCCCCTCACCGAAATGACCGGCTTCTGACTGTTGGACTTGCGCTTTTTAAACATGTGTTGATTCCTCCCTTTATGTGAATCTGCTTACTTTAATCTATAAAACAGGGGGCATAGATTCCGGTTCCGTGATACAGCGGTTGGCGGTAAATATGAACCTTACCGGTTTTCACACTCATTTCCAGCGTCCGGCTTTCATCCCCGCGCAAATCTGTTTTCTGCGCTTCCAAACCCATACTGTGAAGCGAATTTTTAACAGCATCTATATTTTTCATGCCTATTTCATATACATCCTGATTGTCTATGGAATTGGCCCCTCCGAACATCTGTATCTGCAGTTCTTCCTTCTCACAGCCATATTGACCGCACATGGCGTTGATAAGCAAAGGAACTCCTGTTGCCGCAAAATACCCGGGCCGCTCCACGGAATCTCTGCAGCCTAAAGGAAACGGGAGAACCACATGAATCATACCCGCCGCCTTTTTCGCAGGGCTGTAAGCGGTTACCGCCACGCAGGAAGCCAGAGCAAAGGTATGTATAGTATCATTTTCTTTGTCCGTTACGATATATTGGCCCATTTTCACAACATGTTCTACTTTAATCACCTGCTTATTGTCCATGCGCGTCTATTCTTTCCTGTAGACCGCAGGCATCACATATTTATAACGCGTCGTCTCACGGTTCAGCCCCTCGGAATGACCGATAAAGAGGAAACCGCCGGGCTCAGTAATATCATAAAGGCGCTGGGTCAGCTTTTCCTTGGTGTTATTGTCAAAATAGATCATCACGTTGCGGCAAAAGATTACATGCATCTTTCTCTTAAAAGGAAAGACCGTGCTCATCAGATTAATGCTGTTGAAAATCACTTCGCCCCTTATTCTGTCAGTCAGAATACTTTGCTCGGCGTCATAGGGTTTAAAGTATCTTCGTTTCCATACCTCCGGCAGATCCGTCAGTTTGTCATTTCTGTATATGCCCCCTTTGGCAGCGGTCAGCGCTTTCTGCGAAATGTCCGTAGCCAGGATTTTCGTATCCCAGGCCGCCTTGTTTGAACTGAAAAACTCGTCGATTATCATAGCCAGGGTATACGGTTCTTCCCCTGTGGAACAGGCCGCGCTCCAGATGCGCAGGTCTCTGTCTTTTACCGTTTGAGACAAATACGGAAGGACACTCTTTTGAAAGAAGCGAAAATGCTCCTGCTCCCGCATGAAAAAGGTGTAGTTTGTAGTGATCCTGTCCAGCATGAGGGATGCCGCCTGCCCGGTTTTATCCGCCTTTACGTATTCCATATATTCCGTCAGACTGCTCATGTTCATGCTTGTCAGCACATGGCCCAGCCGGCCTTCTACCAGGGTCTTCTTTTCACTTTTAAAGTGGATGCCGTAATGGGATTTTATATAATCGGCAAATTGCCGAAACTCATTTTCTGTTATCGTCTTCATATTATATACTATATCGGCTTTTCGGGCTTAAACTTTAAAGCGACGCATTGATCTCTTCAAATTCATCGTCCGTCAGCAGTTTCTGGCAGTCCAGTAACAGCTTGACTCCGCCGCCGGATTTTCCGATGCCTTTGATATACTTATGTCCGCCCTTGTTAATTTCCGGAGGAGGCGCAATATCCTCGTCCTGCAGGGTAATGACTTCCGCCACGCTGTCTACAATCAACCCGATGGAAATATCGTTGGTATCCAATACGATAATACAGGTTCTGCCGTCATATTCCCGGGCTTCTTTTTTAAATCGCAGCCTGGCGTCCATGACAGGGATGATCTTCCCGCGAAGATTTGTGACTCCTTTTACGTACTCAGGCATTCCGGGAACCTCTGTAATAGGCTGCACCCCTATGATTTCGGTGATATACCGTATTTCCATGCCATACAATTCACTGCCCATGGTAAAGACCAGATATTTCCCCTTCAGGGTATCTTCATTTTCCATTTCTCCGAGATTGAATAAATTGGTTTCTGTCATTGAGGTATTCTCCTTCTCATTTTTATTCTCAAATTTTGTATTACGCGTTCAACAGGCCGCTGATGTTGAGGATCAGACTGATGCTGCCGTCGCCAAGCAGGGTGCATCCCGCCAGGCCCTCGACTCTTTTAATATTTCTCATGTAGGATGGCAGCGCTTTCACCACGATTTGATGCTGGCCTAAAAGTTCATCGGCAAAAAGGCTCAGGCATTTTCCATCGTGCTCAATCATGAGCATAATCCCCTGGGTTAAATCGGTTATATCGGTCTTAACCTCAAATAGTTCATGAAGGCGGAGGACCGGATAGCACTCACCCCGCACCATAATCATCTCATTCCCTTCAGGATCCTGTATAATATCCCGAGCCACTGCCCGGAAGGTTTCCCTGATGGAGGTCGTGGGAAGCGTATATTTGGCGCTCCCCACCCGTATGCTCATGCCGTCTATGATGGCCATAGTGAGGGGGATTTTCAGCGTAGTAATCGTACCCATGCCCTCTGCGCTTTCTACCGATACCGAACCTCCGATTGCTTCCAGGTTCTTTGTTACAACATCCATGCCGACGCCGCGGCCGGAATACTCCGTTACATCGTCATTGGTGGAAAAGCCGGGAAGGAAAATGAGATTGCAGATTTCCCTGTCTGTCAGTTCGCTTTCCGTTTTGCTGATCAGACCCTGTTTTATTGCTTTTTGCAGAGTTTTTTCCTTATTAATTCCCCTGCCGTCATCTCTGACGATAATGAGAACATCGCTTCCGGCGTTTTTCGCTTCCAGAGTGATCTGGCCCGCCTGGGGCTTACCTGCCGCCGCGCGAAGGTCAGGTTCTTCAATGCCGTGATCCACAGCGTTTCGGACAAGATGCATCAGCGGATCGGAAATATGCTCGATGATATTTTTATCCACCTCGGTTCCTTCTCCCAGCAGCGTCAGTTCAACTTTCTTGCCGAGTTTTCTGCTCATATCCCGCACGATTCGATGCATTTTATGAAAAGAAGCTGACAGGGGAACCATGCGGATAGACATGACCATGTCCTGCATCTCGCCGGTAATCTTTCGAAGCTGCCGGGCCGCTTTATAGAAGCTGTTGAGTTTCATGGCCTCCAGTTCAGGGTTTTGAGTAACCATGGCTTCCGCAATCACCATTTCGCCCATTAAATCCATCAGCTTATCCAATTTTCCCACGTCGACACTGATGATACTTTGATGGGAGCTTCTGCTTTCCGCCTGTATTTTTTCCAATTGCTCCTGCTTGGCCAGTTTTGAATCTGTCGCCGGGCCGTCGGGGATAGCGACGCTGTGATTTGAATCAATTCGGTGGAATATCTGCGTATCCGTAAGCTCCGTGATTTCCAGATCCCGGACAAAAGCGGCTTTGGTCAGTACCTCGTGTACCTCCTGCAGGCTTCTGTCAGTTCTGAGGATAATCCTGAAACCATTTTCCCTTATCTGTCTTACACTATCATTGTTGTCAAAGATCTCTTCGGGAAAATGGCAGAACTCTTCCGTGATATCCTTTAAGTTGTGAAGGATGGCAAAAGCTCGAACGTTCTCCATTTCACAATCATCCTCGAAAAAGATAACCGCTTCATATCCCTTCTGTCCGTCTCCCGCGGCCCCCCCCTTCAAAGACAGGTAACCCGGTTGCTCAGACAAAGGCTTTGTTCCCGCGTCGGATACCGCCATGCCTTTTCCCTTATCTTTGATTTCCATTAAAAATTCCTGTATGTTTTTGATCAGAGCGGAGGGATCCCCGTCCAGCCTGTCCGCCTTTTTTACTTTTTCCAGTTCTGATTTTACAAAATCCACGCCCTCCAGAACCAGGTCGGAAAGCAATTCCCAATCCACATTTTGCGGCTTTTCCTCTCTTATGTAATAAAAAAGGTCTTCCATTACATGGGTCAGAGACGCGATATTATCATACATCATCATGGCGGAGGAGCCTTTGATGGTATGCATCACCCTGAAGATCTCGTTGACCGTATCCGGTGTGAAGCTGCTGGCTTTTTCCCCGGTCAGTATGGAGGCTTCAAGTTGTGCGATGTTCTGCTCCGTTTCATATATAAATACGTCCAGCATTGATTCGTTGGAAAAGCTTTTATCCATATTCATTTCTCCTTTGATTGATCGGAGTCCCTATGAGAGCGGAGGCATCCATGATCAAAATGGGTAAGGTATTTATTGCGCAAAAAAAAGGCGCAAAACAATCCGCTATACTTACAGTATATAGAAAATTATTCCTGAGTCATACCTAATTATGTGGTAAATCGGGTTTTTTTGACAAAACTTTATATCAAATTTATTTTTATGTCGAATTATGCGGCAAATCGGCTTTTTATTAAAATTCCTTTGCTTTCAGTTCGGACTTTGAATGGATTCCCAGTTTGCTGTACACATTCCTCAATGTGGATCTGACCGTCATTTCAGATATGTATAATTTATCCGCGATTTCCTTAGCGCTTAGCCGATCCCGGGCAAGGAGAGCAATTTCCCTTTCCCTTGGCGTCAGGGGAGATTTATTTTGAAGGATAGCCTTTCTTATAATGCGTACACCCCTTTGCTGTCGGCGGCAAAGCTCCCTCAGGAAGTCAAAATCATTTGAAATCTCCGAGAGAAGATCCTCCATGCCCTCCTGCTGAGCAAAGGGAAGGTAAACCTGATCCGGCAGAGCTATGTCAAGGGCCTGCCTGAGGTGCTCCCGGGCTTCCAGGTGCTTTCCCTTATTCCATTTGGCCATGGCAAGCAAGATGAGCCGATGCACCCGAGGCATCATATATTTTACATTTGCGGTTAAATTCTCTGCGCCGTCCATAAGAATTTGGCAGATACCATAAAATTCGTTATACCTCTTATCCATCAGTAAAAGTTTTAAGTGAAGCATCTGAGCAGAGGGTACGGCAGGAGCCGGCAGTACCTTTTTTATACTTTCCATGTCGTAGAGCCATGGCGCTACATAGTCCTCGGTATCCAGTAAAAGGCTGATAACCGACATACACTGCTCTACAATACGCAGCACATACAGCTTGGGATTCTCCTTTGTATAGTCCTGGATGTTCCTTATCGCGGCAAAATAGCCCTTCTCATCTCCCCGCAGAATAGCAATACGCGCCAGGATCAGTTCCCCGCAGAGGCAAATGCTGATTTGCTGAAAATTACGGGCGTCATAAAGTCCTTTATGGCATAGAATTTCAGCCTCGTCATCCTCGCCCCGCATGAGCATGGCTTCCGCTTTCATAATATTCCTGGCGCCGGCGCCCTGCCCCTGAGTCAGTTTGCGATATAAGTCTGACATCTCATCCATCTGCTGCAGCGTGTATTCCAGTTTTCCCGGTTCCCGCCAGAGTATATCCATTACGGAGGTGGTGGTATATCCCCACAGGGTGCTGCTCTTAATAATTTGAGAAGGCTGTCCTAACAGCTCCCATGCGGTCTTTTGCCCCTCTTTGAGTTTGGATCTATGGTTGAAGTCCCCCATAGATGCCAGCAATGCGTATTCTCCCTTTACTCTGCGAAGTTCTCCTTCATCAAAATTCTCTCCCTTTTCAATAATCGAACGGAGAATCCGGCATATTTTTTCATAGACCGCAATTTGTCCGCAGGCATAGGTCTGATAGCCCAGGACGATCAGAGTAAAAGGATACTTATGCATCGTGCTTTCGGGACATTCATTGATCAGCCCTTCGATAAATTCGGGCTTATATTTCTCTTTGTAGTTATCAAAATATTCACAGCTGAAAGGCAGGGCTAAAATAGCGTTAAAGTCTTTTATTTTATAAAAAAAATGAGCGGCGGGACAGTACTGTGATACGGCAGCGCAGGCATACCCCGCTTTTCGAAATACCTGTTTCTGATAGTCCGGCTGCTGATCGTAATAGAATCGATTCAATAAATAATCGCGCAAAATACTATGTATGCTGTATTGATGCTGATCCGGAATATAACGGATGAAGTCATTGGATCTGAGCAGCTCTCTGATATTTGCGGGCAGCGTCTCCCTTTCCATCATGATAGCCGCCTGCTGCAATGTAAAGCTCTCCATAACCGAAGTGGAGAGAAGAAAATCCTTTTCTTCAGGTGTAAGTCTGTTCCATATGGCGGTTTCCACCAGGCGCTCAATATCAGCGTTATAATCCAGCAAACCATTTTGCTTATAGTTGATGATCTGCAATCTGATAGCGGATACCCATCCCTCGGTATTCTGATACACATTTTCCACTTCCTCCTGGGTAAGCTGAATTCCTTCCAGGCGAAACAGGTTAGCCGTACCCTCCTTATCAAAAAAGAAAGACGGGGCGCCGATGGTATGGATATTGTGATTAAAAATGGAAGATTGATAGCTGGCCTTCATCTGCTGAGTAATGAATATCATGTGTAAGTTGGGATTTCCGTGCATGGAAAAAACGCTGATTAACTCCTGATGGATATCAAGGTTGGCAAGCTGATAGTTATCAATTACTAAATAAGTTTCTCTCTGGCAAGGCATATCTCTGAGATAAGACGCCACATAATACAAGGTATCTTTGGTCGGAGTCTTAAGGTTTTTCAGATCGTCGGCCACTTTGTCGCTCACATTGGAAAACAACTCGCAAATACCCATCCATGACATAAACGCCGACTCGCCTAAACAAGTATACCAATATCCGCAAGCGCCAAGGGGCAGCCTCTCCTTTAAATACTCTCTGACCGCTGTAGTCTTTCCAAATCCGGAGGGCGCTTCCACAATGATTAAAGGATGATGTGATATCTGATGGAGCTGGCGTTTAAGTTTATTCGAAAAGTAATACTTTTGTTGTTGGCGGGATTTTTTGCACATCCAAATTCCTCCACTTCGATGGGGGATAATCTATTGACTCGTCTGCAGAATTCATTTAAAGGTTTTCTTTTTGATGGTTTTCTTCGTGAATACTGTGGTGTAAGAGATTCCATCCCGGGTTCTTTGATTATCAGAAAACTCCTGCTTCCCCAGCCTTGGATTATTTTACCACAAATTTCGACACAGTTCAACAATTAACGACATAGAGCCCGCGTCAAATATGTGTTTATAAACAAGGCCCGGACCCCCGGCAGAAAGCAATCTCCGATTATTTTCATCGCAGCAGACACCGGTATATTCAATTGCCCTGCAAACATAGACAAAATTAAAGGACATTCCAAATGGAATGCCCTTTAATTAAGTGTAAAGGTATTAAAGACCTGCCCTACGTCCGCCTTGGCAGGGTACGCCTACAAGGCATTTTCCGCAGACTTCGCTTCCTATAATTTCCGAACCAGCCTCTGGATCTCCAACATATGAATTGCCGAACTCTGTATAGATTTTCGCGTTTTTCATACACACTCCGTAACATGCATACCTGTCATACCCGTCTAAAGTCAGCGCTCCCGAAGGACATTTTTTTACACAAACGCCGCAGCTGCCGTTTTTCCGGTAAAGGCACATTTCCTCCGTCAAAGGTTGATCCGGCTCAACATCCAGATTTGTGACCACCGTACTGTATCTGCCGCAGCAGCCATCTTTCGTAATCAGCATGTTATTTACACCGAAGGTTCCCAATCCGGCTACCCTGGCAAAATGCCGCTGTGACCAGTTGCTTCTGAGCTTATCCCTGTCGAAAACCCCGGCTTCCGGTGAAACCGCCGCCTGGTATCCCATTTTTTTCAGCTCGTTCACAAGGTATTCATTCATTCTACCAAACATTTCATTGGTTTCTTCATAGGCAAGGGCCCATTGCGGAGACGATATATCCCCCTTTATATTGTTCGTTAACGCCAATTCTCTGTCGAAGGGCACGAAATACGCGATTACGATTGTGGCGCCTCCCAATACATCCACAGGCAGACAGTGCTTTTCAGATATGATCGTCTTGAGTTCACGGAGATATGGATGATGGGCGTCGGCGAATCCAACCTGAGGCGTCCCCCATTTCGTTTTTATATGATCCTGTTTTTCATAGTTTGCCACGTATTCTGTTATCAGTTCTGTTATTCTACTTTTCATATTCTCTCAATCCTTTGCTTATTTTCGAGATCAAAGCAGGTTTCTTTTATTATAGCCTTTTATTTATCGGCTGTCTTCGCTTTCCTTTGGTGTTTCAGGCAGCATGGTTTCTTTGTCGTAGCGCCGCGTTAAAATGCGGCACAAAAAGGCCGTTGCCACCATAGCCACGCCGGACCCGAAAAACCATTTTTCCGGCCCTACAATTTCGGTGACGGGACCCGCCACGAGAAGCCCCACAGGCATGGCCAGCGTCATGGTGGTCATAAGCAGGGAAAAGACTTTACCCATGACCTCCGGCGGCGTGCTTTCCTGAGTATAGGCCATGAGAGGCACATTGAAAAAGGTGCCGGATCCACCCATAAAGAAGCAGCAGACCACAAAAATCCAGAATCCGTTCTGGGGCAAAGCGCCGCTGATAAGGGTGGCTGTTCCCAGCAATCCGATAGCAAGGGACACCATCAAGAAACGCCGGCGCATACCGCCCCATACTCCCATAACCAGCGATGAGACCATCAGACCGGCGGAAAAAACAAGCTCAACAATTCCCAGGTGCCACGCCTCTCCCATGAAGTGTATGCGTACAAGAAGGGGGAACAGGGCCCCCAGAGGCATATAGATGATGGTGGCTAAAATCAAAGGCAGCAGTGCGGCCATGAGAGGCTTGTTTTCCCGCATGGCGGCAAATCCCTGCCGAAAATCCGCTCGAAAGTCGGGCTTCCCGGCGGTCTGCGGAACGTCAGGAATGGTGACGAATAAAAGGCACAGGATGGCAAAGGCCGCGCCGAAGATATCTACCAACATGATACCCGCGATGGGGATAAGGCCCATCAGCGCCGCTCCCAACACGGGACCCAGCATTGTAGAAAAGGAATTGACGAGACTTCCCCAGCCTCCCACCTTTGTCAGCATTTCGGCAGGTACCAGCATGGGGATGGCGGCCTGCATGGCAGGCCCGTGAAAGGTGTTCCCAAGCCCGCGTAGAAATAATATGATGTAAATAAACCAGACGGGCGGCGTATCCAACAGCAAAAATGCCCCGCCAAGGATGATGCTGGAAAACGCCACCAATCCATCGGCGGCAATCATGATGCTGCGGCGGTTGTAGCGGTCAATCCACACCCCCGCAAAGGGGCCGATGATCATATTGGGCAAAAATGAGACAACGGACGCGATAGTCAATGTGATAGCCGATTCCGTCTGAATCGTCAGCCACCAGATTACGGCGAACTGGACGGCGGCGGAACCAAGCAGCGAGAATGCCTGCCCGGCGTAAATAGTGGCAAATTGTTTTTTCCAGTTTTTATTCATTTATAATGATCCTCCTGTACATAATATAACGGACAACACTCCATGAGCATTGTCCGTGCATAAAGGCATTGTTCTACAAGAGGGTCTTTAAAAAGTTCTCATTCCTGTAAAAGCATGTCTTTAAGCACAGCAATAACGCCCTCTCCCATGAGGGCCGGACTTAAAGCTGTTTTACAGAAAGATGTAATACATTGTGTTACCTCATTTTTATTTTGTCTGAATAATATCACAACCGGCATATTTATTCAAGACAGGCTTTGCGGTATGCCGAAAGGCACTCTTTTAAGTTCTCATTTATCAGGCTGAACCTGTTCTGCATAGCTCTTCTTCAAATGCAGAATAACAGAACCGACGGTTGCCGGGATAAGCACAAAAGACAAAAACCTTACAAGGAAAAAGTTTCCGTCTACTTCAACAAGCCTCTGCGCGGAACCTATCAATTGGGTAATCGTCATCATTGCGGCATGAAATCCCATTGAAAACCAGACGCTGCCGCTCAGCATTCGAAAGTACCCCATTAAAAATCCGAATCCGGGAATGAAGAGCCACTGATCTATTGAATAGAGCGAGCCAATCAAAAAGGCAAACAGAGTGAACAGGACGGTCTGTGTCAGAAGCGCTGTCCAGGGCGAAAAAGCTGCTTCCAACCGAGAATAGAGATAGCCTCTTACAATCTCTTCAGGAAAAGCCTCTATGAAAAATACCGCAATAAGCAGGGCAAGGAATCTGGCGATCAAAGTGGTTGATTCCGTCTGCAGGGTAATTGCAACCTGCCCTGCCGCTATAAGGGCAGATATGCTTATCGCCACGGGGATTATCCAGCACAGAAAACCAAGACTGAGGTCCTTCAAATGGACAGGAATTGCTTTTTTCCATGAGGAAGAGTCTGTCCTTTTCTCAACGCGAAACATAACAAGCATCAGCGCACAGATTGCCACCGAAAGAAAGAGGCCCGCGGCAATGTGCCAAAACACATTATCCGCAAAGCTCCCACCATCAAAAAGTAAAAATGTTAACCGCCATATTACAATAGACAAAGCAAAAACAAGGGTAGCCTTTTTGATTGCTTTCGCTTTTTCAGTTTTCATGGGGTCACCTCTTTCCTAATCAGTATGATATATCGAAAACCAGCGGTAAATTAGCATTTAGCCAATCGCTTTTATTGCCGCCGCCTGTGCATGGATATGTGTGGTATCAAATACAGGTAACGAAGAATCCTTTTGGCGGATAAGCAGACCGATTTCTGTGCAACCCAAAATCACACCCTCTGCGCCTTTGTTCTTGATCCCTTCAATGATTCGCTGGTACTGCCTGCGGGAGACATCGGAAACAATACCAAGACAAAGCTCCTCATAAATAACGCGATTGACGATCTCCAGGCCTTCTTTATCCGGAATCATAACGCAGATTCCGCGATCTATCAGCTTTTCTTTATAAAAATCCTGCGTCATTGTATACTTTGTTCCAAGCAATGCCACGTTCCTGATTCCCGCGTCAATCAGTGCGCCCGCTGTTGCATCAGCAATATGGAGGATGGGAATGCTGATCTGCTTTTGGATCTGCGGCACGACCTTGTGCATAGTATTGGTGCAGATTACGATAAAATCGGCCCCGGCATGTTCCAGAGTTCTTGCGGTCTCTGCAAGAATCCCGGCGCTCTCATCCCATGCACCCTTTGCCTGACATTCTTCAATGACAGCAAAATCGACACTATAAAGCAGCAGCGTAGCGGAGTGCAAACCGCCCAATCTTTCTTTAACGGTTTGGTTGATGATTTGGTAATAGATCGCTGTGCTCTCCCAGCTCATTCCGCCGATCAATCCGATTGTTTTCATTCCCTGCTCATCCCCTTAGATTGCTGTTTATCAGCACAATTGTGTCTGAACACTCTCTATCATATCAGACTTCTTTGCATAAAAAAAGACATACCTCCCTCTCTCCACGGTGTCACAGGGACATTTTCTAAACCGTGGGGAAGTGTGGCGGTATGGTTCGGCAGGCAGTGAGGTTTCGCTGCCTGCCGATTGCCGTTTTATGCGACCTCTGACGGATCGCCCGGTGTCTCAGCTTGTTCTTGCTGCTCGGCAACGCTGTCCAGCAGTCCAATATCCCGATAGTAAATGTTGATTTCTTGCGGGGCGGTATGAGACCATTTTTCCTCGCGTTCTCCGACCTCCACCCGTTCAATGAAGAGGTTCAGGATTTCGGCGGTGAGCTCGTTGATCTCTGTGTACTGCTTCGCCTTTTCGATGAAAGCACTGACGTTAGCTACCGAGCCTTTCAGCTTTTCCAGTTCGCTTTCCCTTTTTGGGATGGCGGTCTGGACTTCTTTTTGCTCGGCAAGGTAGTCATCGCTGAGCTTTCGGAACACCTCATTTGGGATTTTGCCCAGTACGTTGTCCTCATAGAGCCTTTTGAAAAGAGCGGTCAACTCGGTATCTCTGCGTTTGAGACCATCCAACTCCCGCGCAGTCCGGGCAATTTCTCTACGAATCTCGGCTCCGTTTTTCTGCGTAATGTGCTTGGCGAAAAGCAGTTCATTCTGCCTCGCGAAGTGCGTCACACGACGGAGATCGTCCAGAAGGATGGCGGCGAGTTGAGATTCCCTGATGTAATGCCCGGAGCAGGTTTCCTTACCCCGTTTTCTGTAGGTAGAGCATTGGAAGTTGTTTTTTACCGCATCCATAGTGTGCGCCCGACTGAGCACCAGCGCCTTTCCGCAATCCTTGCAATAAATCATACCTGAGAAAACATTCTGCTCCGCCATCTTGGCAGGACGGCGCTTGTGCCTGCGGATGTCCTGTATGATATCCCAAGTGGTCTGGTCTATCAACGGCTCATGGGTGTTTTCAATTCGTATTTGCTCATTTTCAGGACGCTTGACCCGCTTCTTGTTTTTGTAGGACAGGGTGGTGTACTTGAGGTTGATGGTATGCCCGAGGTATACCTCATCCTCCAGTATCTTTCCCACCGTTGTGGAGATCCAGTAGTACGGCTTGACAGGATCGAAGCCGACAATCTTAACGCCGTTTTTCTTGTGATAGTAATAGGCGGGGATTGGAATCTGCTCCTTGCGAAGCTGCATGGCAATTTGAGTGGGGCCTTTACCGCCAAGGCACAGAGAGAAAATGTACTGGACAATAGGTGCTGTTTCCTCATCGGGAATGATCTTCCGCTTGGGGTCGGCAGGGTCTTTCTGATACCCGAAGGGCGGTCTTGAACCAACCCTCGCCCCGCTTTCCGCCTTGATTTTGGCGGCGGACTTTCCCTTTTTACTGCAGTCTCTTGAATACCACTCGTTGATGATATTTTTAAAAGGCGTAAATTCATTGTCCCCATAGAGACTGTCCACACCGTCGTTCATGGCGATAAACCGCACGCCGTAGCTTGGGAAAATCAGCTCTGTGTATTGGCCGACCATGAGGTACTCGCGCCCAAACCGGCTCATATCTTTGACGATAATGGTGGCCACCTCGCCATTTTCCACCAGCGCAAGCATCTCCTGAAAGGCCGGTCTTTGAAAATTTGTTCCCGAGTAACCGTCGTCATAGAGGAACTTTACATTCTCAAAGCCATAGTCCTTCGCGTACTTCTCCAGCATCATCCGCTGATTCTGAATGCTGTTAGAATCCCCTTGGCTGCCGTCGTCCTGACTTAATCTTGCGTATAAAATTGTATATTTTTCGTTTGCCTGTTTCATCTGTGAGCTCCTTTCCGGCAAACCGAATACGGTATTACACATCATACTGCAACGGTTTGCACAAGTCTATGCCAAAGAAAAAATTAACCGCTTCACTCCATCTCAATGAGACGAAGTAATTTTTCCGTGGCGGTCTCAGAAGATACAGGACGGAAGAAGGAACGGATTTTGAAGGCCTTTCCTTCCAGAACCATTTCCCTCTCCCGGAAGAATCCCTCCTCCGAAATAACGGCCAGTGTATCGTCAAAGGTAAGGACGGGATACCCGAAGGGGGCAGACGTGCGGGGATTGCTGGCGGCATAGCTGCCACTCATTTTTTCATTTTTCATAAAGCAGATTCTCCTTTTTTGATTTTCCCTGCGGTTCAGGGTATGTACTGCCGCCGGAGAAGGGCGGCATCAGGCGCAGATTCAAAAGAAATCTTCGGCTTCTTCCTCTGCTTCTGCGATTTCCTCGGCTTCTTTCACCGCCTTGGAGAGAGGAACAAAACCCTTATGCCGGTTCACCAGCTTAACAGCTTTTCCCCGCAGGCTGCGGTCGGTATCGTAGGGAATTTTCATACCGGTTGCCAGCAGCATATAGATTTGTGCCAGTTCCACGGCGATTTTGTAGGAGAGCTTGGAGAGATGCTGCTCCAGCTCCTTGATTTCACTGCGCTCAATTTTCGTATAAATTTCTGTCAGCTCGCCGGTGAATTGCCGCATCAAGTCCCGGCTGAGATACTCACGGATGGCGGCTTCAATCAGTTCGGAGCGGTTGGCAAAGCCCAAACCTTTGTAGTGCTCATCGGCCAGCTTCAGGGTATCGCCCGACAAAGAAACCGTGATTTTCTCTGTCTTACTCATCGTCATCCTCCTCAATCCGAGAATGCTGGTGGGCATAGATGTCGTCATACCGGATGTTGCCGATGGTGTTTTTCACATCCTTGACGCACTTATTGCGCAGGCGTTTCAGTGTTTCCTCATCGGCTCCGGGAACAGTGGAAGCTGTCACATGGGCGACCATAGACAGCTCCACACACAGGCGGAACAGCTGGCGGCAGATTTTCGCATCCAGCTTGGTCACTTGATCCGCCAGAAACGATAGCGTGGTTTTGTTCATGTAAGCGGTGTCACTTTGGCTGTGAAGATAGCCGAGATAGAACTCGGTGGCCGCACCGACAAAGGCGCTGCGGCTGGGGTAATCGTGGAGGGGATATTCCGCATCTACCCGGCGAAGCAATTCCGGCTTCATGTGAATTCCCACTTTTGTTTTGTTATCGTCATGCATCGTGCAACTCTCCTTTTATGATTGAATTTCCGCCCTGGACTTCCGTGAAAATGGCGGATTGTCTGTGTATTCTGCCCTTTGGACTTCCCGAAGGAATACCCATTTCGATTTCGGGCACCTTCGCCGACCACCGTGAAAACCCGCTCTGCGCCCCGCACTGCGGGACGCTGTGACCGTCAGGGGGCCGCTTGCGGCCACCTGACTTTATCCTGCTCATCCCTTTTACCATGGGAGGTTGCGGCTTTGGGGGTAGAGCGGCTGCTGTTCCGACAGTTCGGCACAAGGCCCTTCCACTGCGGTTTTGCTCTGGTTCGGTGCAGGGATGCCACCTCGTCCGTCAAAGCGGCACACGGGGCGTAATAGGGGCGAACAAGGGGCATAGTTGGGAGTGCTCGGGTCTTTCCACGAAAGGGGATTATCATCAGAGAAAAATAGGCAATGCTGACACCGGCCTATTTCTTTTTTTCTGTAATAATTTCTTGTTACTTGGGAGGTTCTTTATTCTTTCTTGTTTTATCCTATCGCTGTATGACGGGGGGAGCGGGTCCACCATGAACCTCGGGGGTGTTCAGAGGGAGCAACTCATAGGAATTGTTCCGCTGGCGTCCGTCGCCGAAGTTGTAGTTCACCTTGATGAGCCCGAGTTTCTCCAGTTGCTTGACGGCACGGCCCACGGAGCTGTCAGAGATACCGCAGGCTTTGGCGATGGTCTGCCTGCTGGGATAGCAGCCGTTTATTTGGTTGTAGCAGCAAAGCAGGTAGCAGTAAACGGCAAAGGGTATCGGCGGCAGCCGGTACGCAAAGAGTTTTCTTGGCAGCATCACAAATGGTTCTCGCTTCATTTTTCTGTCCTCCTTTTCGCTTTGAAAAAAGTCCTCTTACTATTAGGCCGGTTTCAGAGGTGGATTGAGCGGATAAATTTTTAAGGAGCTCAAATATCCCTCTGCTAATAAGCCGATTTCAGGCACTGGTTGCACGGATAAATTTTTGCTCCGATAAACATCTCCCTACTATATATCCGGTTTCAGAGGGCTGTTGGACGGAATTGTTTTTCATCAACTTAAAAAACCTCTCACTATTAAGCCGGTTTCACAGGGGGGCAACAAAAACAAAATGCAGAAGCGCCGTCCTTAAAAATGAGCGGCGCTTCTGGCAGATTCAGAAATAAAAAATGGACGGGATTCTTTTTATCGAATCACGCCCAATTCCCGGAGCAGGGAGACGCAGTCTTTTGCTCCCTGCAGGTATTCATGCCACAAGTGTTCAATCCAAAACACCAAACATTGCTGTGCAAGGGAATGTAAACACACCACATACAGGTATTTATGCGTTTGGAAGCGGAAGCTCCGTTAAGGCGATATTTGAACCAGTTGCTGCAACCTACCTTGTAACCGTTAACGGCAGCTACGCTTCACCCACCGGCGCAGGCAGCTTTCCTGCAAGTGCGGTTGTCACCATACAGGCGGGCAGCCGAAGCACTTACAGCTTTGCAGGCTGGACTTCCTCCGATGTGGCAATCACCAATGCCGGAAGCAAAAATGCCAGCTCGCATGTCTCTACGGGCGCTCTTTTCAATATGCAAACTTCTTTCGGTGCAGGCTCAAAACGGTTAGTCGTTGTAATTTGTGTAAGAACATATTCCCTCTAAAAGCAACAGGCAATGTTCCCCTGCTTGCTCTTTCAAATCAAAATCCGGAGATCGGACACACCATTCATAACTAACGCCCCTTATTGCCATCACAAAATGTCGGGAAAGAGCCTCGGGCGGCAATGAAGATGTGATCTCACCGCGCCGGATGCCCTTGTCCAATATGCTGTAAAACAGCAAATAAAGCTCTCTGCCATAGCCCTTGACCGCTTCGGTGTCCACGGTTCCCGTCAGCAGCATCTGATAGATCTTTTTCATATTCTCGCAGCCGATGGTATCCACAAGTTCATCGGCTATCTTTTGGGTCAGAGCAAAGATCACCTCTGAGGCTGGCATCTCATTGGGCAGTGCTTCCACAAAGGTTTTGTAATCCGTATCGGCGCTGGCTACGTAGTCTGCAATTAAACTGGCAATCAACGCATCCTTAGACTCGAAATGGACATAAAAGGCCCCCTTGGTGATACCGGCTTCATCCGTGATGTCCTCTACATTTACGTCAGAGAAGTTGCGCTCTGAAAACAGCTTTTTCGCAATCTCGTACAGCTTCTTTTTCGTTTCTGCTCCTTGCACTTTCCTTTTATCAGGCTTTTTCTCTCTCATGTTTTCTCCCCACTATTGAATTTTCTTAAAAAGAAAAGTATAATAATCAAAGCAAGTAACCAAGTTCACTAATCTTGGTTATTCGGCTTTCAGTATAGCATCTAACAGTCTCAAATTCAAGCAGCCGAGCCAAAATGGTCACAGCTCTTTGAATTTTGCTTGGCGAGGTGTGTGGGAGCAGTTGTAGATTCAATAGAAGTTTTTATAGTACGAAATGGAGGCAATGGTATGAGCAGAAGAAAAGCGTTTCACAAAATCGCAGCCATGCTGCTGTCTGCAATCATGGTTGTGGGAATGACACCTGTGCCAGCATCGGCGGATACAGGTATGCGTTCTGATGGTACAAGCGGTGAAATAATCGCTTTTGAAGCATTGTCAGAAACAACAGCAAATCAAAAGATTGCCCTGGGCATTTCACCGGAAGCTTTGAAGCTGCCCAAAATGCTTGCGGCTACCGTTCTTATTGCCACGCAAACGGATTCGGACGGCTTGGCAGAACCCGTGCGGGATTCCGGAGAGCCTGTCACACCGTCAGAAGAAACAGGTGTGCAGGAAATAATTATGCCTGTTTCGGTGGATTGGGTATCAATACCCGACTATGACGGCGATACGGCAGGTACATATATCTTCACCGCCGAGGCACGGGGCTACACGGTCAGTGCGGAGCTGCCCCAAATCACAGTAACGGTGGAGGCGGAGAAAGCACCCTCGGTCATCGAAGGTGCGATTACCTCCTTCGAATCGTTGGACAATGAGATTGCACAGCAAAGTCTTCCCGTAGGCACGCCCCGTTCGGCGCTTGTGCTGCCAAAAACCCTTGCCGCCACGGTAGGTGGCGCGGTGGCATCTGTTCCGGTGAAATGGATATCCGAGCCGGAATACAACCCCGGCAGCGAGGACGAGGAGCCGGGCAAATACCTCTTTACCCCACAGCTTGGTGAGGGTTTTAGCCTTGCCGAGGGCGTGAGCGCACCGCAGATAACCGTCATCACGACTATGGCTGTGAAACGGGGATTGATGAGCGCGGGCTCGCCCGTGGATATCACGGATAAAACTGTAGCGGAAATTAAAGCTGCCATTGAAACTGCGCTGATAACGAACAGTACGGTCACCGTTACCGGCAGCAAAACCGGGGTAGCCCAAACCCTGACACTGTCCATCGCCCCCGGTAAAACCGTCAAATGGGGGGCGTCATTTTTGGGGGATTCAGATACTTTAATTTCCCTTACCGATAGGGGTATCTTTGAAGTAACCACGGACGGCACGGTCAGCGCCATCGGCAGCAACAGCACAGCTATTTCCGCCACCGGCTTAGTCGCCAAGGTCACGGTCAGCGGCGGCACGGTCAGCGCCACCGGCAGCAACAGCACAGCTATCTCCGCCACCGCCTCAACCTACTCCAATGTCACGGTCAGCGGCGGCAAGGTGGAAGCCTCCGCGGCAAGCGGCATCGCCATCTACGCTAACAGCACTGCCCCCGGCATCACGGTCAGCGGCGGCAAGGTGGAAGCCTCCGCGGCAAGCGGCATAGCCATCCACACAGCGGGCAGCGTGGAAATCAAGGATACCGCTACGGTCAGCGCACCGGAGGATAAGGGCATCGCCATCTACACCACCGGCGAGAATTCCGATGTCAGGGTATACGGCGGCACGGTCAGAGCCACTACCGGCGCAGCCATCTACACCACCGGCGGGAATGCCGGTGTCGGGATGCTCGGCGGAATGGTCTGCGCCACCACCGGCGCAGCCATCTACACCACCGGTGAGGACGCCATTGTCAGGGTCAGAGGCGGCGTGGTGTTTGCACACCGCCCTCTTGTTCAAAGTCCGCCGGGTCAATATCAGCCCAGCGTAATTGACATGGCCAATAACACGCCTTTAATCAGTGATTCCGCCTTGGTCATTGCCTGGGACCAGGTAACGTCGGGCGAGAGCCCTACCTATGAGACCGGCAGCTCCGATCACCTTGCCACCTCACCGGGCGACAGGGCTTGGTGGGAAGTGGTCGGCGGAAAACATGGTATTGTTTTCCAAATGGGCGGCGATACAGACTTCTTAGCTGTTGATAGCGTTACTGTATTATCTGTCGGCAGCACAGTGAATATCACCAACAAGAGCATAAATGCGATTGAGCGGCTGCTTGAGGCTGCGCTGGGTGCTTACGACACGGTCAATGTTACTGGCAGCAAAGCTGCGGTAAATGACAGCCTTGAAATTAACATCCCCGACGGCAAAAGCATTGTGTGGACGGCAGAATACGAGGGGACAATTCTTAACTTGATCTCCCTATCTGGTGATGGTACCTTTGAAGTGACCACGGGCGGCACGGTCAGCGCCACCGGCAGCTACGGTACAGCTATCTCCGCCACCGGCGGGGATGCCGATGTCACAGTCAGTGGCGGCACGGTCAGCGGCAGAATGACCATCTACGCCACCGGTGAAAGAGCCAACATCACGGTCAGTGGCGGCACGGTCAGTGGCGGCACAGGCAGTAGTGACATAGCTATCTACGCTACCGGTGGGGGCGCAACGGTCACCGTTAGCGGTGATGCCACGATCAGCGGCAGAACGGCCATCATCACAGCGGACAGCGTGCTGGTCAAGGATACCGCTACAGTCAGTGCCACCGACATAGCCATCTACGCTACCGGTGGGGGCGCAACGGTCACCGTTAGCGATGATGCCACGATCAGCGGCAGAACGGCCATCAACACAGCGGGCAGCGTGCTGGTCAAGGATACCGCTACGGTCAGCACCACCGGCAGCTACGGCACAGCCATCTCCGCCACCGGCGGGGATGCCGATGTCACAGTCAGTGGCGGCACGGTCAGCGGCAGAATGACCATCTACGCCACCGGTGAAAGAGCCAACATCACGGTCAGTGGCGGCACGGTCAGTGGC
>WPCH01202144.1_pt1 | contig 71524 bp, 61 predicted proteins | sample 5399881 | NCBI WGS metagenome assembly WPCH01 (sample SAMN12869468, study PRJNA574797) | sludge metagenome | isolation source: wastewater treatment of pH5 | place: China:Beijing | collected 2019-05-20 | reverse complement strand
AATACTTCTCTGCGGTCCGAACTCTGGATAACTACTTTTCGGATTATCCCTAACTGCTTTTTGATCAAACTCTGGATCAACTTTAGCAATATAAGAGCTAATCTTATGTGGTTTTATGTTGCTCGCATTGAGAATTTTTGGAATTGCTCCTTTAGGACGATGACTTATACGAGGTGTAAGGTAGTTCATTGAATAATTAATATAATCCCCTTATATATTAGAATCTAAGCACTATACTAGGAATAGTCCCAAATGATCACCTATATGTTAATCCCAGGAGAATAACAAAAAGTACAATGCATAATAATACAAGCTCTATAATATATTTAACTGATTTACTCATAATTCGACACCTTTTTACTATCATTTTAGTCCAAACATGTGAAGTACATTGACTCATGAATTGTACTTAGAACTTATTTTGTTCTCCTACGGTTAGAAATTTAGTTTCAGCCGCAGATTAATCCCTCTTCCACAAGAATGACTATAAATAAAAAAATTAAAGTGTAGATATTTTTGGCTGAAATACTATTTGTGGGTCTAAAAAATTGCAAAAATCAAATTTTACATACAACAATTTTAGTATTTTGCTTTTGAAAGCATTATGAGGTTTTATGAAAGAATTGTAGAGTTAACCTTGCCTTTCTATAGTAACGCAACCAAATTTCTACCTTTGATAAATTATTTTTTCACAATCATTATAGTTAAGGAGCAGTTTCTTCAAAAATAACCCGATAATTACCGTTTTGATCACATTTTATGTAAAGGTTGTCATAAAACTCACGTATAACTATACCAGTACCTTCAATAAATATTCCCCACTGGAAAGTTCCTCTACCGTAGATGTCTGAGCGAGTACCTGAACTATATTCGATACTTCCTTCTTCCCAGTTACTAACTGACCAATATAATGCATAATTTCTTACGTACCATGAATCTATATAATGAGCATCTACAGTCTGACCATTATAAGTAAAATACCCCTTTGTATAAATTGTGTAGACTTTAACACCAGTCCAAGAATAGAGTTCCTTATATCCTTTAATGGTGGGAGTAGTCGAAACACTCGCTATAGTAGCAGTTTGAGTTGTTATTTCATTATTTGTTTCTTCCTCTACGCCAGTAATGAAGAAATAGCTTCCATTTGTGAAGGTTATATTTGATCCATCTCTTAGTTGATAAGTCCTTAAATTAATTTTATCTGAAGCAGTATCATTTTCTTTAAGATCATTTATTGAAATTTTATCTTTGTTTGCTTTAACATAATTCGCAACCACATCTTCTGTGGATAAGTTTTTTTTATTGGAATTCAGTGAATCTATTAGCCCTTGTTCCAATTCAGAAGGCTTCTTACTGATCTTTGAGATTTCTTGTGCACTCACAGCTGGTATCAATGTCATACCAACCAGTAGTATTACCAAAATTAATATTCCTATTCCAAACCTTTTATTGAACATTATATTACACTCCTAGTGTCTCGTCAACAATAATAAGTCGTAATAATTATATTGTATGATATTCATAAAGAATCTTAGGTATTCCTTATGAATAGATACACTGTGACACTTAGCGAAGATGAACGTGGGATCCTTCGTGAACTCACCTCAAAAGGTAAACATAACTCGCAAAAAATTCTCAATGCTCTGATCTTGCTTAGTTGCGATAAAAGTGAATTTAATACTAACCATTCAACCAATGAGGAAATCTCAAGTATTCTGAACATCAGCATGAGAAAAATTGACCGTGTTAAGAAGCGATTTGTTGAAGAAGGTTTTGAAGTTGCCCTCAACGGAAAAAAAAGAGATCGCATTTACGCTAAAAAAGTTGATGGTGATTTTGAAGCTCATTTAGTTGCATTGAGTTGCAGTGAACCTCCTGAAGGTTTTGCAAGATGGTCTTTGAGATTGTTAGCTGATCAGGTTGTAGAACTTGGTTATATCGAAAATATTTCTCATGAAACAATACGTCGCATATTAAAAAAACGAAATCAAACCCTGGCAAAGGAAAGAATGGGTGATTCCCCCGGAACAAAACAGTAGTTTTGTTGCAAACATGGAAATGGTTCTGGATGTTTATAAGCGTCCATTTGACCCTCGAAATCCTGTCGTATGCATGGATGAATCTCCAAAGCAACTGATTGCAGAAGCCAGAATTCCTGTCCCCTGTTCACCAGGGAAACCAGCCAGGCATGATTATGAATATAAACGTTGTGGAATGTGCAATATATTCCTTGCCTGTGAACCATTGACAGGCAAAAGAATGGTGAAAATTACTGAAAGAAAAACCAAGAGAGATTGGGCTTATTTTCTGGAAGAAATTGCAATTCAACAGGAAAATGCAGATAAAATTACGCTGATAATGGATAATCTGAACACACATATTCCAGGATCTCTATATGAAGTATTTCAACCAGCGAAAGCGAAGGCAATATGGGATAGGTTTGAGTTTGTATACACACCAAAACATGGAAGCTGGTTGAACATGGCAGAGATAGAATTGAATGTACTAACAGGTCAGTGCTTAAAAAGAAGAATGGATAACATAGAGGTTGTTAAGAAAGAGGCATTGGCATGGCAAAAGTTCAGAAACAACAAAAATGCAAAGGTTAATTGGCAATTTACAACAGAAGATGCAAGGGTAAAATTATCACGTCTTTATCCGACAATTGAGGAGTGACGCGACACTAGTTATTTTTTCCCTAGGAGGCAGAATAAGACAAGCTTAAATATACGCTAAGCTAACTTAATTATGCCTCGTAGGGTATGTTTTATGGAGTTCGACTGAACCTGGAAAGTTTATTTGAACTCCATAAATCCCTCTTACCTAACTCCTTATATGTTTTCTGTCCAGATTATCAAACAATCAGAAATGATGTTGGATTTATGATTATTTTTTTCAAAATTACTACTTTATTGACTAATTGTTTGAGACTCTGGAGAAAAAACTTATATATTCATACTCAACGCAAGTTCTTTCTTACACCTAAAAAATGAGAAATGTTATTGTTAATAAAGATACAAACTGTGTTCAGTCGCACTCAAAAAAGTCCTTACAACTGTTACTGAACAACAGTTTTGTTTTTGCTTTTTTTATTATGCTGCAATCCTTTTCCATCCATTCATGATTTAGAAAAACTTGGACATGAGGGAAGAATTCGAAACACAGTGCTCTGAAAAGGTGCATTCCGGACAGAATTTTTCTTCTGTTTTTTCGGGCATCAATCCGGCTTTTATTTTTTCCACACGCCTGCATATTTTCAATACTTCCCTGCGGTCCGAACTCCGGATAACTACTTTTCGGATTATCCCGAAACTTACGTATTCGACAAAACCGAAAGGAATTTCTTTTCCGGTCTCGCTTTCAAGGAGAAGGGCAAGTGCTGCAATGTGTATTCTGTCAGATGCCCATACGCCCTGAATGGGGCAGCTTCCGGGCCTTATTATTGAGGGGACATTTGCGCCTTCAAAACAGACTATCTTGGAAGGTGATCCCTTCAGGTTCAGGCGCTTTGAGAAAATAATGGGCTCCGTTTTTACAGGGGTAAGTGCCGCAAGCATGGCATCATTTCCGAATTCTTCTATCCCTTTGAGAAGGTTGGCTGCAATTTCAGGGATTTTAGCTCTTGCCCGCGCGTCCCCTTCTTCCAGAAATCCCTTTTCTGTGCGTTCAAATTCTTTTGGAAACATTAACGGGAGGTCTTTACATGCATAAGTGAGAGCAGCTTCGAGTTCTTTGCACATGGTATCGGCGTTTAACGAACACTTTTTCACAATTTCCGAATAATTCAGGGAGAGTTCCTTCAGAAGCATTCTCTCAAGACGGGAAGCATTAATTTCCGGGAGCAGTTCATATCCCCGGCTGACAAAGTAAACCCTTCGCGGGCAATTGATATACAGGAGCAGGTCTGAGACGCTGATCTCCGGGTTCTGTGAATCTGTGGGCATCACATTGTAATTTCTCTTCTAAATATTATAAATTTTTTCATAAAGAGCTTCTCGTATTCGACAGTTAACGCTCTGCGACAATTGCCGAACTGACATTCGTTAGATATATATGCTAATGTTTCCTCTTAGATTAAGTAAGTCATGACATCCAATGATTCCTCAGAAAATCTGCGCAACCGCCTGGCGGAAAAAATGGCTGGAGATATCACACTCTCAGAGAAACCCGGAGAGTCCCTGAAAAAGTGGAGGTTAAACTTCGAGATATCCCAGACTGATATTGCAAATTACCTTAAGGTCTCTCCCTCCGTTATCAGCGATTATGAAAGCGGGAGGCGAAAGTCTCCAGGGACACTGATCGTCCGGAAGATCGTGGAGTCCCTGCTTGAAATCGATCTAGAGAGGGGAGGCAAAAAGATTCACACCTACGAAACTATGCTTAATGCCGAAAGCGGCTCAAAATCAATCTACTCAACCTACGAGTATACTCTCCCGATACAGCTTGCTAAACTGGTTAACCTTATTGAAGGCGATATAGTCTATAAAGGAATCGAGAAGCCTCTATATGGTTTTTCTGTTGTCGACAGCCAGCGGGCAATCCTGGAACTTTCCTCACACGAGTTTCAGAAGCTCTACGGCTGGAGTACGGACAGAGCCATGATCTTTACAAAAGTCAGTACCGGAAAATCCCCCCTGGTAGCTATCCGGGTAACTAACCTGAAGCCCGGAGCTGTTGTGCTTCACGGACTTCGTAAAGAAGAGGTAGAATCTGTTGCAGTCAAGATGGCGGAAGTAGACCGTGTCCCCCTGGTCGCAACCACAATGGACCTCGATCAGATTGTGCAGCTACTGAAAAAATACAGTCAATACTACGCAAGGGAATGACCCCCTGGAATACCCTAAACACTTAAAAACAGGTGAAAGCATGACCATTGGAATAGTATCTTACGGCGCATATGTTCCGAGATACCGCATAAAAATTGAAGAAATTGCCCGGCTCTGGGGTGATGACGCAGAGGCTCTCAAAAACGGCCTCATGGTGTATGAAAAATCCGTACCCGATATCGATGAAGACGCAGCAACAATTGCCGTGGAGGCAGCAAGAAACGCAATGATAAGAAGTGGCGTCGATCCCTCCAGAATAGGGGCGGTGTATACCGGTTCTGAAAGTCACCCTTACGCCGTAAAACCGACAAGCACCATTGTCGCTCAGGCTATTGGCGCAACTCCTCAAATGACTGCAGCAGACTTTGAGTTTGCATGTAAAGCAGGGACAGCCGCAGTTCAGGCATGTATGGGGCTCGTAGGCTCGGGAATGGTCGATCTTGGTCTGGCTATAGGAGCGGACGTTTCCCAGGGAGCTCCTAGTGATGCCCTTGAATATACCGCAGCAGCAGGAGGAGTCGCCTGTCTTATAGGTAGAAATGAATCCGAACTTGCTGCTATCATTGAAGATACATACTCTTTTACAACAGATACTCCCGACTTCTGGAGAAGGGAAGGAATGCCTTACCCCGAGCACGGAGGGCGTTTTACGGGAGAACCCGGGTACTTCAAACATGTAACAAACGGAGCAAAAGGCCTGCTTGAAAAACTCGGGGCAAAGCCTGAAGATTATGATTACGCGGTCTTCCACCAGCCAAACGGAAAGTTCCCGAGCAAGGCTGCAAAGATGCTAGGGTTCACAAAAGCTCAGATTACTCCCGGACTTGTTGTCCCGAAAATAGGAAACACCTATTCAGGTTCCTGCCTCATGGGAATTGCTGCAACCCTTGACCAGGCAAAGCCAGGGGACAGGATATTTGCAACCGCATTCGGGTCCGGAGCAGGTTCTGACGCGTTCAGCATAACGGTTACTGACAGGATTGAGGAAATCCGAAACAGGGCTCCGACGGTTTCCGAACTTATCAAGGATCCTGTATACATCGACTACGCAAGGTATGCCAGGCATAAAGGCAAGATCCGCCTGGCCTGAAAACGGGGTGAATAATAATGAGAGACGTAGCAATTATCGGAGTAAAGAATACTAAATTTGGCGAACTCTGGGAGCGCTCCTTAAGAGACATAGTCGTGGAAGCCGGAATCGGAGCAATCCAGGACGCAGGAGTAAGCGGAAAAGATATTGATGCCCTTTATATTGGAAACATGAGTGGAGGCCGCTTTGTTGAGCAGGAACACATAGGCGCACTCATCGCAGATTATTCCGGGCTTTCAAGGAACCTTCATGTCCCGGCTACCAGGGTGGAAGCCGCCTGTGCATCTGGAGGGCTTGCCCTGCGCCAGGCTATAATGGCTGTGGCTTCAGGTTACAGCGAAATCGTGGTCGCAGCAGGGGCAGAGAAAATGACAGATGTAGGCTCTGAAGAAGCATCTTCGGCTCTTGCGGCAGCCGCTGACCGTGAATGGGAAGGCATGGCAGGAGCAACATTTCCCGGGCTGTATGCAATGATTGCAAAGCTTCATATGCATATGTACGGAACCACAGGTGAGCAGCTTGCGGAAGTAGCTGTGAAGAACCACAAAAACGGATCTTTTAACCCTATTGCCCAGTACAAGAACACAATCACCGTAGATAATGTTCTGAACTCAATAATGGTAGCTGACCCGTTGCATATCTTTGACTGCTCTCCGATAACAGATGGAGCATCTGCGCTTGTCCTTGCACCTGCGGAGATTGCCCACAAATATACCGACACTCCAATTTACATTAAAGCAACAGCACAGGCAAGCGATACAATTGCCCTGCATGACAGGAGAGACATCACAACTCTGGATGCAACCGTGATGGCTGCAAAGCGGGCATATTCTATGGCAAAACTTACCCCTGAAGATATCGACCTGGTAGAGGTCCATGACTGCTTTACCATTGCCGAGATCTGTGCAATTGAAGACCTCGGCTTTGCAGAGAAAGGTAAAGGCGGAATTGTCACAGAAAACGGAGAAACCGCAATTGGAGGCAGGATTCCTGTCAACACATCCGGCGGCCTGAAAGCCTGCGGGCATCCTGTAGGGGCAACCGGAATAAAACAGGCGGTGGAAATCGTAACCCAGCTGCGTGGAGAAGCAGGAAAGCGCCAGGTAGCAGGAGCTGAGTACGGGATGACCCATAACGTCGGAGGGTCAGGAGCGACAGCAGTAGTACATATTTTGTCGAGGGGGATGTGATATTCGATGTCTTCTGTTCCAAGATTCTGGAGAAACCTCGGCAGCAGGTATAACCTTGAAGGCACCCGCTGCAAGGAATGCGGGGAATATTTCTATCCCCCACGCAATGTTTGCGTAAACTGCAGGCGCATGGGAGAGCTTGAACCCTTCAAATTCAAAGGCACGGGTGAAATTGTAAGCTATACACTGATTCACACCGGTGCTGAAGGTTTTGAAGGCCAGGCTCCTTACACCCTTGCAATCATTAAACTGGATGAAGGTCCTCGCCTTACCTCTCAGGTGGTCGGCAATACCGATAATATCCAGATCGGAACGCGGGTCAGGTCTGTGTTCAGAAAACTCGGGGAAGATGGCGAACGTGGTATGATCTACTACGGCACCAAATTCGTCCCTGTGGATGCCTGATAGTTTTCGGATATTTCCTTCCAGGCATCTGCTGTTAATTCCCCTATTAATTAATAATGGATTAAACCATAAATTGAGCCAAACCATAAATTGAGCCGGAGATGTCTGGAATTATGATTGAAGTGGAAGTCAAGGTTAGAGCGGATCACTCAAAGATCCGCCATCTACTTTTAGAAATTGGGGCAAGTAAAATCGGGGTTGAAGAACAGTCAGATGTCTATTTTGCAGCTCCCTACCGCGATTTTGCAAAGACCGATGAGGCTCTCAGGATACGCTCTCTGGGAGGACATTCTGTGCTGACCTATAAAGGTCCTAAACTTGATAAAGTTTCCAAAACCAGAGTGGAGATCGAAACTCCAGTAGATGGGACTGCTACAGCTAAAATTTTCCACTCCCTGGGCTTCCTGGAAGCCGGTGCAGTCCGCAAAAAAAGGGATATTTTCAGAGCAGGAGAGATTATTGTCTGTCTTGATGCCGTCGAAGGGCTCGGAGAGTTTCTGGAAGTAGAGCTCGATGTGGAAGATAAAAAAGATCTCGAAAGTTCAAGGGCAGAATTATTTAAATTCTTATCTCAGTTTGGCCTGAGTGAAAAAGATTCTATCCGGACTTCTTACCTTGAAATGGTGCTGGAAAAAAGAAATTGATAACGTTCCTGGATTATAACTTTTCTGGATTATAATTTTCCTGGGTTTTAATTTTCCTGGGTTTTAATTTTCCTGGATTAGCTGTTATCTTCATGCCCGCATTATTACGGGCACGAAGACGAAAATCAAACTTTAACCTGTCTAAAGCCGGGTTTAAGCTTCTATGTTATTTTGATTTTACCTGATTATTTTGATTTTACCCGATTCTAACTTTTTTTCAATCTTTACCTTATCCTTGAACCCGACTTAATCTCTTTATCCGGCATCAGGGCTGCCACAATTGCTCCGCCGTCATCGGCTGCAAGCATCATACCGTTTGACTCAACTCCACAGAGTTTGGCAGGTTTCAGGTTGGCGAGTACGATTACGGATTTGCCTACAAGCTCTTCTGGAGTGTAATATGAAGCCATGCCTGCAACAAGCTGCCTGGGCTTTTCCTCTCCTATATCCACTTCAATCCTCAGGAGCTTTTTTGACTTTTTCACAGGTTCGGCGAGGAGTACTTTTCCTACCCTTATGTCAAGTTTTGCAAAGTCCTCGTAATCGATCACTGGAAGGGTTTCTACCTGTACTTTCTCTTCAACTTCTGCAACATCTACTGTTTTTTCGGATGCTTTTGATGCTTCAGAGGGTCCCATTCCTTCGGACTTTGAAGGCTCTTTTTCGCCTCCTTTTACTCCGTTTCTCTTTGCATTTGCGGCTGCTACACGCTGGTTTGCAATCTCTTCCATCTCTCCTATCCTGTCATCTTCGAGCTTGGTAAAGAGGATTTCAGGTTTTGCAAGTTTTGTGCCTGCTTTCAGGGGCACAAGGGTCTCTTCATAAAGTGCGGCATGTATGTCGCTCTCCTGCCCTAGCCCTTTCCAGGCTTTCTCCATTGTCTGCGGGATAACGGGTTCAAATATCAGGCTCAGGGCTTTTGCCAGGTGCAGGCAGTTATAGACGACCTGTCCGCATGCATCCCTGTCTTCTTTTATCAGTTTCCAGGGTTCATGGGACTGGAAATAAGTGTTACCGAAAGATGCAAGAGCCATGGCAGAGTCCACTGCTTTCTTGAACTCGTACTCTTCCATTGCAGCTTTGACCTCTACGAGAGCTTTTTCTATCTCTTTCCGGATTTCAGGCTCTACTTCACCTTCCGGGACTTCTCCGTAGTTCTTGAAAGCAAAGAGCATGGTCCTGTAAAGGAAGTTTCCGAGAACTGCAACCAGTTCGGCATTGATCTTTTCCTGAAGCACGCGCCAGGAGAAGTTCAGTTCCTTGGTGTGGGAGGTATAGCTTGCAAGGTAATACCTGAGAAGGTCGGGATGGAAGCCGTGGTCAAGATAGTCTTCCCCAACCCAGACTACATAGCCTCTGGTTTTCGAGAACTTCCTGTCTTCGATTTTTACCATCCCTGAAGCTACAACTGCTGTTGGCACGGAGTAATCTGCGCCTTTAAGCATGGCAGGCCAGAAGATGCAATGGTGATAGGTTATGTCCCCTCCTATAAAGTGGACTATTTCCCCGTCTCCCTTCCAGAACTTTTCCCAGGAGTCTCCTGCCTGTGCAGCCCATTCCTCGGTAAAAGCGATATAACCTATCGGAGCGTCCACCCAGACATAAACCACAAGGTCTTCGTGTCCCGGGAATTTAACTCCCCACTCAAGGTTCCGTGTAATGCACCAGTCCGTAAGCCCCTGCTTTACCCAGCCGCGTGCGTAGTTGATGGCATTTGTGGTCCCTCCGAGGTCTTTTGAGAGGTAATCCATCAGGTAGTTGCTGAACTCGGAAAGCTTGAAAAAGAAGTGTTCCTGCTGGCGGTACTCTGCAGGGCCTCCGCAGATGGTACATACAGGGTTCTGAAGCTCCCCGGGCTCAAGATGTTTTCCGCAGCCCTGGTCGCATTCATCTCCTCTGGCAGTTTCTCCGCAGTGAGGGCAGGCTCCTTCTACATAACGGTCAGGAAGGAAGCGGTTGCATGCCGGACAGTAGGCGATTTCTATAATTTTCGGGTAGACATATCCTTTTTCAATCAGCCTGCTCACTATGTCGTGGGTCCGGTTGTGGTTTTCAGGATCATCCGTTGTCCCGAAAGCATCAAAATAAATTCCAAGCTGCTTGAAAGTTTCGTCAAAGTGTTTGTGATATATTTCTACAAGTTCTGTTGGGGTAATTCCCAGTTCTTCGGCGTTTACGGCAATAGGGGTTCCATGGGTGTCCGAGCCACAAACAAAGGTTACTTCCCGCCCCTCTTTTTTCAGGGAACGGGCATAAATATCAGCGGGCACATAGGTCCGGAGATGCCCGATATGTGCCTTGCCATTGGCATAGGGCAGGCCGCATGTGACAAGTACGGGTTTACTGGATGATTTTGACATTCTTATCTCCATATATTTTTCTAGATGTATCTCTTCTGGATGACTGCAATTCTGAAATATATTTCGCTTATCGTGGTTACAAGGGAACTTATTTGAGGGATAGTTGATTATCATATATAAAGAGGGGTGGAATTCAGAGAAACATAAATACTTGCTCTGACAATTCAGACCTATTGGATTAATCTTTTTATTTGCGGGCTTTTTAAAAAATATACTTCTGGCAGTTCCTGTTACTGGAAATTTGCCTGCCCCTTAACTGGAGTTTTCAGCAGTGAAAAAGTACAGACCGGGGAAGTTAGAGAAACAAATCCAAAAAATACGGTCATGTCAATATGAATGATGAAAGTGTAAATTCAGATGGTGTGGATTCAAAAAACACGAGTCCTGAAGAGATGTCTGGAGACAGCCTGTCGGAAAATGATGTTTATAATAAAAAAGAAATTACTGCTCATGATGGGGACATTTCGGAGAGTAAAATAAAAGAAAATTCCTCTGGTTCCTATTCCGCTTCTGAAACGCAGCAGGAGGCGGCAAAATCAGATGTTCAGGAACCTTCTCAGCCGGAACCTCATAATACTATTAAAAGTGAGCGTTTAAACATGAATTCAGGCTCTTCTCCTTCCCTGCCGAAAAAGAAACGCAGTGGGGCTTCTTATCTTATCTTATTGCTGGCTTTAATTGCTGTCATTGCGGTTAGTATAGCCGCTATTTTTTACGGGCTTGGTTTCGGAGGAAATATCGGGAGTTCCGATAAGATAGCGGTCATTTATGTGCAGGGTACCATGCTCACCGGAAATGTTCCTGCAGGGCTCGGCTATGCAACCTCGGAAGAAATTTGTCAAAACATTCACTCTGCTGTAGAGGATAATAACGTCAGGGCGATCGTACTCCGGGTAAACAGCGGTGGAGGCTCTCCTTCAGCCGCTCAGGAAATAGCAATAGAGATAGAGAAAGCTCAGAAACAGGGAGTCCCTGTCATTGTTTCCATGGGGGACCTTGCAGCCAGCGCTGCGTACTATATCTCTGCCCCGGCAGATTACATATTTGCAAATCCTTCCACAAATACGGGGTCTATTGGAGTCATCTGGACCTTTGAAAATATGTCTGGCTTTTACCAGAATGAAGGCATAAATTATTATGTTTCGAAGTCCGGAGAGTTTAAAGATATGGGAGGGACCTGGAGAGGGTTGACCGACGAAGAAAAAGAATATGCTGATGAAGTTGTAATGGAGAGTTATGAAGAGTTTGTAACCCAGGTTGCCGAAGGGCGGAATATAAGCCGGAGTGAAGTAAAAAAACTTGCTGACGGGCGCATTTATACCGGATCAAGAGCAAAAGATCTCGGGCTTGTAGATGACTTTGGAAACCTCTATGATGCAATTGATAAGGCTGCGGAACTCGGAGGGGTGCAGGGTAAGCCAAAAGTTGTTTATATGAACAGGGCGACCCTCTCAAGCTTGCTTCTGGGCTCGGAAACGGACAACTCAAGCGAGGGAGCAGGTCAATTCGTCAGTTATTTTGAGGAAAGTCCTTATGGGAAAGTCCTTGCATGTTTGCGCAATTAACGGATTTTCTGACTTTCCTTCTCCATTACTTATTTTTCGGGTTTTAATTTCTTGTGCAGGCTTGCAGCCTGAAAATAGTAAAATATATATTAGCTAACATGCAGGATATCACGGGCTTAACATGCTGGAACTTAAATTTGTACGTAACAACCCCGACATAGTTGGGCGTGCTCTTATTAGCAGGAATATGGGCACAGAGCTTATTGATAGCCTTCTTGAATATGACGCAGCCTGGAGGGAATGTCTCATCGAGGGCGATGACCTGAAGCACAAGCGTAATGTTGTCACCCGCGAGATAGCGCAGCTCAAGAAGGAAAATAAAGACGCTGCATCCAGAATAAATGAAATGCAGGGCATTAACAGCCGTATTAAAGAGCTGGATGACAAAATACGCGATTACAAATCAAAAATAAATGAAATAATGCTAAGTATTCCAAATATCCCTTCTGAAACCACGCCTGTAGGCAAGGATGAGAATGACAATCCGGTTGTAAGGGTAGTTGGAGAACCAAGGGAGTTCACATTTACTCCAAAGCCGCACTGGGAAATAGGAGAATCTCTGGATATCCTTGACTTTGAAAGAGCAGCTAAGATATCAGGCCAGGGTTTTGCAGTCTATAAAGGTATGGGCGCAAAGCTTGAGAGAGCTCTCATAAACTTCATGCTTGATGTGCACACCAGGCAGGGTTATCTTGAAGTTTTCCCTCCTGTGCTTATTAATGAGAAAGCCATGACTGGTACAGGCCAATTACCCAAGTTTAAAGACGATATGTACGGATGCACTGATGGTTTCTATCTTGCGCCTACTGCAGAAGTGCCTGTAACCAACCTCTTCATGGATGAATATATGGAAAACCTGCCGGTATTTCTTACAGCATACACCGCCTGTTTCAGGCGTGAGGCAGGAAAACATGGTCAGGATACCAGAGGTATCATCCGCAACCACCAGTTCAATAAGGTTGAACTTGTTAAATTCGTAATGCCTGAAACATCCTATGAAGAACTGGAAAAACTTACTCTTGATGCTGAAGAGATCCTCAAACTCCTTAAGTTACCATATCGGGTAGTAAGCCTCTGCACTGGTGATCTGGGATTCTCGGCTGCCAAGACTTACGACCTCGAAGTATGGGTACCTACACAGGAAAAGTATAGAGAAATCTCTTCGTGCTCTAATTTCGATAATTTCCAGGCAAGGAGAGCCAACATCCGCTACAGGACTCCTGAAGGGCCACAGTTCGTTCACACGCTCAACGGTTCGGGACTTGCTGTCGGCAGGACGGTTGTTGCAATACTGGAGAACTACCAGCGTGAAGACGGCAGTGTCGAAATTCCGGAAGTCCTCAGGCCTTACATGGGTGGGGCAGAAGAAATTAGAAAAGTTTGCCATTGAAGATAGTTTGAGCTTGCGGACTATTTCAAAAGACTCTTTCGCACAGCTGGCAGAACTATATTCCATAGTCGATGCCGTCTAAATTAAGTTAGAAATGAAAGAATATAGAGCGAGCCAAAAGCTGTGCGTGAAGGAATTTAATAATTGTGGAAGCGATTGCAGGCTCTATAATCTGATTTTTTTCCAGTTGTTCGTTTTTTCTCCTGAGCTTTACTCCTGATTTCCTGCGTTTCTTCTACAAATTTTATCAAAGAGAATAATATTGTTAAGCATAAGAGCCCCGCTCCAGCCGAGAGGGATTGCCCACGCCGACTTGCCTGTAGACTTATCCACCTGTTCAGGGAGAAGGCCCGTACTTGTAGCTCCGGCAAGAGCCCATCTGAGGCATTTTATTCCTTCCTCGGTCAGCTTTTTTGCCTCCTCAGCATACTGGTCTCCTGCTCCTTCCGGCAGGTCAAGTGCAAAAGCGAACATAGCTTCCGAGAGCCAGAGTGTTGTTACTATCCAGGGATTTCCGTCAATATAAGTGTCATTTTCGTAACGCTTGATTCCATAACCATTATTGATGGGAATTGAAAGCTTCTTCTGGATATTTTCTATCAGAAAAAGAATCATGTCCCTTTCTACAGGATCTTCAGGAGAGATCATTCTAAAAGGAATATAAGCTCCCAGAACACTTGCATCAAGGGTCTTGTCAAGCTTTTCGTGAATTATCCCTTTTGCAAAATAACCTTCCTGAAGCCAGAAACGGTCAATTGTAGCCTGTTTTATGAAATCAGCCCTTTTTTTCCAGCGCCTTGCCATTCCGGACTCGCCGTTTTCTTCTGCAAGGTGAGAGGCACCCATAAGCCCTGCATAGATTGAAGCATTTGTGTAGGTGAAAATCCCGTAATATGTCTCCCACAGGTCCATGCAGCTTTCATGCAGGCCGGATTTTGTCCTTTTCATAAGGTATTCAGCAGCCCTGAGGACTGAGACCCATACTTCTTCCAGAAACTCTACCTTTTTAAGCCCTTCAAGAATCCTGTAATAAACGTCCATGGCATGAAGTGTGGCTCCGGTCTCATCTATCTGGGTCGAGTAGTCAAAATTTCCCCAGGAAGGGGCTATGTCCCCATTGAGCCAGTATCTCTGGAACCAGGAACCATCAGGCAGCTGCGTCCTGATGCACCATTTAAAAAACCTGTCACAATAATCAGGATATCCGGAATGTTTGAGGGCAAGAACCAGTTCCGAGGTGTCTCTGTTCCAGCAAAAACCGTATCCTCCGCATTTTTCAAAATTTGAATCAAATTCCGGAGCGGCTACAAAAGACCCGTTTACACGGTCGTTCAGGAGGTAAAGCATGAGAAGAGACCTGTTGTAAGCATTGAAAAGCTCCTGGCGCAGGTTATTGTGTCCTTCTATTCCGGGCATTTTGAGTACATGCTTTTTCGATAGCCACATCACCCAGTATTCCCGTGTCTTTTCAAAGATGTGTTCCAGAGGCAGTTTGGACAGCTCTCGCATCCTTTTGTACAGGAGGCTTCGGGAAGATGCGGCTCCTATAAAGATGACAAATTCGTTTGCCCCATCAGCTTCCAGCTCGAGGTCCCAGCCCGCAGCATTGTTGATGTTTCCTATATCTTCTTTATTTCTCTGGAGTTTCCCGTCTTCCATATCATACTTGGAATTTGTCCACCAGATGGTGTCCATCGCCTTTCCGACCTGCCACTCCGTAAACTCAGGAAGGGCATAGATCCCGATGTAATAATCCTGCCAGTACTGGGCAAGAAGTCTGGCTTCTGAATCACAGAAAGCCGAATTTTTTTTGGAAGTTTCCCCCACATTCAGGTTCGAGTAATAGAAGAATTTTCCGGAAATTTTTTGCTGGGACTGTACTTTGAACCTGCGGATAAGGACCGGGACTTCAGGGTGTACAAGGTCAAGAATAGAGATTCTTATCCCGGAATCATGGTAAAGTTTTGTTGATACTATATTGGTATCTTCTATGTAGTTCTGAATCGAGTGCCATTCGTTATCGTTTGTCCAGAGAAGTCTTTCTCCTGTGTGAATGCAGGCAAGGGATTCTTCTACGTGCTGGGCATGGTCTCTGCGGGGATAAAATAAGCCAAGGATTTCTCCTTTTCTTCCCATTGTCACAAGAAGCTCGTCATTCCCCAGAATGACATTCGGTTGTCTGATCACTTAATCTCCCCTCTGAGCTGGTTTTGCTGATCCGGGCTGGTAGGAGCCAGTGAAATTATATGTTCGCAGACATTCTTCCCGGTGGCTTTACAGCTGACTTCCCTCACACTGATGTTCTTTCCGAAATACTCGGTCAGGTAGCCAGCAAAATAACCGCTCATGAATGCACAGACTGGCTGGTCCGAGCCTCCGTAAACGTCAGCTATAAATGAATCCTTTACAATGATTTTTCCTTCACACGTCTCTGGGTTGCAGTCAATTTCCAGGATCCCCCAGCCAACAGCTCTGTAAAGTTCTGCAAGCATGCTTGCAAAGTTACTATCATTAATTGGCATAATACTCTTAAAATATTTTGCTGCATGGCCTCCTCCGCGCAGTCCTGAGAGTGTAAGAAGCCCTTCAGCGTGTGGAACACTCTGATTAAGTATCTTAATAATGTCTACTATAGTGAGCGCCCTTGCCATAACTCCCCTGACTCCTATAACATTCAGAGGGAAGTCAACGGAGTAAATCATCCCGAATTCCGAAATTCCGTGTTCCACCATACTTACAGCTTCCAGACCTTCGATTTTCCGGGCAAGCTCCCCAATATCCACATCTTTCTTAAGCTCCGTAAATACTGAGTACTCTCCAATGTGCTGCGTAATATTGTCAATATGCCCGAACTTGATGTATGCATTTTCTTTTTCAAGAAAATCGGTTATTGCGGATAAAGAACCGGGCCCTTTAGAATAAGTAATCTTGAACCATACTATTCGCGAATCTTCATTGAATCCTGCAAACATGCATAAGTCCCTGACCATATGACAAACTCCCATTGATGTGTATGAATATTTTGTAAATGTATATTTCCTTAAGGCATTCTGCTGAGTTTTTTGAATACCTGAGCCTTAAAGTCAATGAGTACAGCCATGAAATTGACTGCTGCCTCGAAAGGTGTGGAATGGACGCTAAAATAAGAATGTACGTCCCCGTCTCCGAGCCATTTGGTGCACATGTAGTAATAGTGGTCCGAAGTCAGCAGGTGCTTCCATATACGCAGGATTTCGGGGTCTTCTGTCTTTTTCACAAAAGGTTCGAGCAGCCTTATTTCTTCAAAGCAGCGCCGCTGCATGTCGTTCCCTAGCCATGCGCTGGTGTCGCGTTCCATATCCGCCCAGGAAATCGTTGAAAAGTCTCCAACATCGATTTCGGCTACAGGTAAGTATTTTTCAGTAAGCTCTACAGGAGTACTGAATTCAAGGCCGTTTTTAAGGACTTCTGCAGGCAGCTTTTCCACAAAATCAAAAATTCCTGTCTCTCTCCACTGGTGTTCTCCAAAGGTCTCGTAGTCCATAAAGATATTGATGCAATCTTCCTTAACTCCTGAAGCCCATGAAGCCCATTTTTCCGCGGTCAGAGGGTATCCTTCCCACCACCGTGCAGAGAAACGGTATCCTATATCGTCGCTCAGTTTGTAGTTTCTGAAAAGAATGGGTAACCCTGAATCTTTTGCTTTATAAAGCACGTTAGGAGACCTTCCCTCAAGCATATGGTCCGCTCCTTCCGTAAGAATTGCCTTATAACCCAGATCGGAAACGATTTTTGCTATGCTGTTATTGTAGAGAAGTTCTGTGTTTCTAAATATCTGAGGTTTAACTCCGAGGAGATCGGAAACCATTTCCCTGTGTTCTTTTACTTCTTCGATAAATTCTGTTTTGTCTTCAAAAAGGCTTGAGAGGGAATGGTAAAACGTTTCTTCCAGAATCTCCACAGCCCCCGTTTCCGCAAGCTGCCTGAAACTTTCCAGCACTTCTCCCCCCCAGAGTTCACACTGTTCAAGCAGGGTTCCGGTAATTGATAGGGAAAACTTGAATTCCCCTTTATGCTCATCAATGGACTCCAGAAGAGTTCTGTTTGCAGGGATATAACATTTCCGGGCTACTCTTTCAAAAATCTCCCTGTTGCTCCTTTCGTCAAAGTAGCGGAAAAAGCCAGGTCTGTCATCGGGCCAGAACCTGCGCAGCCTGAACGGTTGATGGACCTGAAAGTACATGCATAGTGAGGTCATGCGCTTTCCTCCAGAACAGCTCTTCTCAGGTCCGAAAGAATGGAATAATAGTTCACAGCCCTTTCATGGCCTTCCCGTGAGTTTCCGGGTCCCATTGAAAAAAGGATTTCGCTTTGCTGGAGGTAGCCAAATATCTGTTTGAGCCTACCGTAGTTCTTTTTTCCTTTAATTTCTGAAAGTTCTTCCCCTACCCTTACAAGCTCCCTCAGGTAAAGCTGCTGAGCATGGTTTCCGACGGCATTGTGCATTCCATAACGGATTGTCTGTTCTGTCCCCAGAGTCGGAAGCCTTAAAGGGCTGAACCTGCTTACGGCTTCAGAAGGTGTGATCATCTCAATGCCCCGGCTTTTAAGGGCTTCCGGAAAAGCCCTTATAAAATCAGCTATCATGCTCTTGTTCCTGTGGTGAAGGCAGAGGCTCGTATTGTTCAAATAAAGGGTCAGGACATCTCCTTCAATTCCTGCAATCCAGTCTGCGAATTTGTCAGGGATAAGAGGATATCCTTCCCAGCTTTTCTCCGAAAAGCGCAGTTCCAGGTCTTCGCTCAGGTTTATGTGTCTTAGAAGAATGGGAAGCTGGCTTTCAAAGACGCGGACAGGGTCGTATCCGTCCAGAATATTTCTTGACCCTTCGGCAATAAGACATTTGAAGCCCATCTCGCCAAGTATGTCGCCTGCTCTCTGAGTGTACAGGAGTTCGGTGTTTACGAAAGTCTCAGGGCTTACTCCCAAAAGCTCCTTCATCATTTCCCTGTATATTGTTACTTCTTCCCTGAACCAGGAAAGGTCGGGATAAAGGGCACTCAGGGAATGGTAGTTGCAGCTCCCTGTAAACTCTACTCTCCTGCTTTCTGCAAGTTCCCTGAAAGATTCAAGCATCTCAGGGTCCCATCTGCACTGTTCAAGGAAAGGACCTGAAAGATCAAAAGCATAACTTCCCCCTCTTTCAATTGATTCTATAAAAAGATCATTAAGGCGCAAAAACTCTCTACCTGCTTTTAGAAGCCTTGAAAATATCTGGTTCCGGTCAAAATACCTGTCCATCTCAGGCACTCCGGTAAAACCCTCTACAGGCCAGTACCATTTCGGGCTGTAAGGAAGATGCACTCCCACACACATGCAAACGGCTTTCATAACAAAATACTCTTGTGCGGAAACCTACTAAAAACTATTGTTTTTTCATTCTCTAGCCTGTAGCTGAATTATTGATTCTCTTAAAAAGTCCGGTTTTTATTACGCGCTATACCTGTCCCGGAGTCCGGAAAAGGAGTCTTCTGTTTTCTTTCCTGCGCCGCTCTGGATCGGTACCGGTAAGTTCTGTAAGAAAAACAATAACCCATAAACTGCAACCATGGAAGATAAAAGGAAAATCTGCTGAAAATGCTGCGTACTGAGAGAGTACATTTCTCAGTCTCAAAAACCGGTTTCCAATCAGTAGATATGAAGAAACAAAAGATGTAACAGAATTAACAGAACAAAAGATGTGACCGAAAACAGAACAAAAGATATGACAAAATAAAAAATATATTGAATTAAAAGATGCCCTTCAGGCTGATAAGAACACTTAACTGAAAAGAAAAAAGAAATGGGATGAGGTTAATCATCCCATCATCATAAATTTAGTAAGGCTTTCATGTGCATTTTTGATTTCTTCTAAAGAGATGGAGAGCTCGAAATCTTTACCTTTTATCTCAAGGGCATCTCCACCAACCGTGCCTATTACGGCATGGGGCACACCTTTAAGGAGTTCCTGGACGGCTTCCGGTTCAGCTGTTGCAAGCAGCGCCCTTGCGGGGGCTTCTGAGAACAGGAACTCGTCTTCCTTCATCCCGCCAGCAATCTCGCTAACGTCTACTTTTCCGCCCATGTTTTTGCACATCCTTGCAAGCCCTGCACCGATTCCTCCGAGGGAAATGTCGTGTGCAGAATTCAGTTTTCCGCTCTTAACAGCTTCAATTACGGCTTTTATTATTTCAGGGGCGTTTTTTGGTACCTCAGGTACTTTTCCGGCATTGCCAGCTCCCATGCAGGAATAGTACTCCGAACCTCCCATTTCAGGAACTGTTTCTCCTACAAGTATAATGCTGTCTCCGGTTTTTGCAAAGAAGCCCGATGGGAGAGGCGTTTCGAGGTCAACTTTTCCGATCATTCCTATTGAAGGGGTTGGGGGGATTGCAGTCCTGAACTCATCGCTTTCATTATAAAGGGAAACATTTCCTCCTACAACCGGGATTGAAAGCTCCCTTGCTGCGTCTCCGAGCCCGAGTACGGCGTTTTTGAACTGCCAGTAGGTTTCAGGGTTTTCAGGGTTTCCAAAGTTGAGGCAGTTCACAATGGCAAGCCCTTCAGCACCTTTTACTGCAAGGTTCATGGCGTTTTCAATGATTGCAGTTCTTCCTCCTGTATAGGGGTCAAGAAGAGTTGCTCTGGGCTGGCAGCCGCAGGAAAGTGCAATTCCTTTTTTATCTGTAATTCTGAGCACTCCGGAATCTTCTCCTGGTTTGACAACTGTCCTTAGCTGGACTTCATGGTCATACTGCCTGTAGATCCATTCCTTTGAGGCAATGTTGTGTGAAGACAGGACTTTCATGAAAGCTGCTTTCAGGTCCTCAGGGGTTTCCGGCTTTTTGCCTTCTTCCCTGTGTATGGGAGCCTCTGAAGGCTTTTCACAGGTCGGGGCTCCTCCCGTAAGGAAACCTATAGGGATGTCAGCCACGATTTCGCCTCTGAACTCAACAGTGTAATTGGGCTTTTCTGTGAGGTGCCCAATCACAGCCCCGTTCAGATCATATTTCTGCACAAGGGCAAGGACTGCATCCACATCTTCAGGGGCTACCTCAAAGACCATACGTTCCTGAGATTCGGCAAGCAGGATCTCATAAGCATTCATTTCGGGTTCGCGCTGCGGGACTGCGTCTGCAATAATATAGGCTCCCAGTCCTCCTTTAGCAGCCAGTTCCGAACTCGCTCCCCCAAGCCCTGCAGCTCCGAGGTCTTTGCAGGACTTTATGTACCCTTTATCTATGGCTTCCAGGGTCATTTCCATAACAAGCTTTTCTGTATAGGGGTCTCCTACCTGGACGCTTGGGCGATCTTCGGCTTCGGCTGATTCCGAGAGGTCTCTGGAAGCAAAGGAAGCTCCACCCAGCCCGTCTTTTCCCGTGCTTGAACCTGCAAGAATGAGCTTGTTTCCTGCTTTCTGGGAGCGGGAAGTCATAACTTTTTCTTCTTTGCAGAGCCCGACTGCAACAACGTTTACCAGCGGGTTTCCGCTGTATCTCCTGTCAAAAAAGGTCTCACCATTAACCACGGGCACTCCTATGCAGTTTCCGTATCCTGCGATTCCTTTTATTATCTGCTCGAAAAGGAAAAGGTTTTTAGGGGTGTCCAGAGGCCCGAAGTAGAGCGGGTCCATAAGGGCTATTGGGCGGGCTCCCATGGAAATTATGTCTCTTACAATGCCTCCCACACCGGTAGCTGCCCCGTTATACGGGTCCACATATGAAGGGTGGTTGTGGCTTTCCATTCCTATAGCAAGCACATATCCGTCTTCGAATTTGATGATTGCAGCATCGTCTCCGGGACCGATAATCACGTTTTCGCCCGTGGTTGTAAAGGTTTTCAGGAGAGGGGCACTTGATCGATAGGAGCAGTGCTCACTCCACAGATTTAAAAAACAGCCCTGTTCTACAAGGGTGGGCTCTCGCCCGAGTTCTTTTTTAATGATCTTAAGGTCTTCTTCAGGTAACATTGCCTTGCCTCTGATTCTTAAGCCTCTCTGGATATGCCGAAGCTTCAGATTTTCTTATAAGTTCCCTGATACTTCAGGGTTTGATTAGTGTTACAACAGATTAAACAGACTATGCGGACATAAAGGGATAGGGATTAGATAAATATTTCTTCAGGCCGGGCAGGAATATTTTCCCAGGAATAGGTGACTGTAAACACTTTACCTGAGTATTTAATTCGGAAAGGGGAAAGCTCTTCTTCCCCTACAGAGGAAAAATCCTATCTTTTACGGGATATGTATTCCGGTTTAAAAAGGCTGCAGATTAATTACAGGCAAAAACCGAAAAGTATGCAAGGGACCCGCAGGTAAAAAAAAGTAAATTTGAATTGGAAATTTTTAAAATAGGGATTGATGAAAATTAGATTTGCTGGACCATTTTTTCTATCTTTGTTCCGGTCTCAGTCAGGAAGTAAATCTCTTCTTTTTTTGAGATAAGGTTTTTTTCCTCGAGTTCCTCGAGAGTCTTTGCTATGGTGGGATATACCACCCGAAGAGTTTTTGAAATACGTTTCCCTTCCATTTCCCCTTTTGAGGCGAGCAGAGAGAGCACTTTTTGCCTCACGCTGTTTCCATTTACAAAACCTATTAACTCGTTCACAGGGTACCTCCCGTATGTCTGGTTTTTAGTGTTATTATATAGACATATTTATATATGTGATGTACATAAATATGTGGCTATACAGATTATATAAAAAGATGGGGTTCAAGATATATTTAGCTTTTTGCTGGCTGAAAAATGCTTTTTCTGGCAAAAGCACAAATTATCTGGGACTTATTGTTCAGGGTAAGAACAGGGTCTTTCCGTATTTTTTATTCTTGAAGCTACTTATACCTGAATTTTTCAGTTTCCTGTAGATCGCTTCCATCCCCTATGTAATCATGTTAAATTATATTAACTCAGATATGTGAATCGTTTTAGATCTCTGTGGATTATTTACTTATAATACAAAGAATAAAAAAATATAGAGCCCTGGTTGGCTTTTTATATTATTGAGGGTTTTTGTGTATAGCAGAAATTCAGTATAAAGTGCCTGAAAAATACCATTAGGCTTTAATATCATCATTGATAAGTACTTTATATCTATTTAGATATTTTCGGATGTAAATTACATATACAATGATTACAAATTTGGAGGACATACTAACAAATGAGCAGCGGAATGTGCCCGGTATGCGGGCTTCCAAAAGAACTTTGCATATGCGAAGAGGTTGCAAAAGAGCAACAGAGAATAACTGTTAAAGTTAACAGAAGAAGATATGGTAAGGAAGTCACTGTCGTAGAAGGTTTTGATGCTAGTGAAATTGACCTTCATGAACTGTCCACTTACCTGAAATCAAAGTTTGCATGCGGCGGTACAGTAAAAGGAAATACGGTCGAACTTCAGGGCAATCACCTGACCCGCATGAAAGAAGTCCTCATGGAAAAGGGTTTCTCTGCTGAACAAATCAAAAATTAAACTCTGAATCCGTCCCCCACCGGAACTCTCGAGCCTGAGATATTAGCTTATAGATTCGGAGTTTTACGTATCTTTTTGCCAGTTTTTCGATAGCATGCACCTTCTTTCAGGCGTACTCGCCGGAACCTGAGTCCATCCCGGAAAACCATACAAAAAGTGCGTTTCCATATATTTTATATTTGCAAGTGTTGGTCTCCAATGAAAACAACATGCGAAATAATGGTACAAAAAGTCTTGCCTGCTATCAGATCCGAACTCTCAAGGGCAATGATTTTCGAACATGGGTGTACGCAGCAGGATGTAGCGGATATCCTTGAGCTTTCAAGAGCAGCTGTTTCTCAGTATGTGAGTGAAAAACGAGGAGCTGAAGTTGATTTCTCTGAAGAGACCCAGAACGAAATCCGAAAATTCGCTTCAGTACTCCTGAGCGGAGGTCTATCTTCTCAGGAGAAAGTCAAGGGTATGTGCAGTATATGCTGTTTCGTCCAGAAATCCGGCTGGTTGTACAGAAATGCTCCCGAAGCCAAAGCCTGCATACTCTGTAAGGATATGAACGAAAAGTGAAGGATACACTGTGCATCAAATGTAAGGGAAAAGGACTCTGCGGGCGTCCACGTTGCCCTATTCTTGAAAAGTTCAAATCCCTGCAATCAATTTCTCCTGCAATTTCAGGAGATTCTGTTTTTGGGGCATCTCCCCCGGCTCTTTTTGTAGGAAGCTATGGCTATCCAAGGGTTTCTGCGGGTCCCCTGATCCCTCCCATGGCAAAAGAAAACGAGGCTCTTATTTTCGAAGACCCTTCAGCCTGGGGCAACATGCAGATCGAAGATATCATCTCCATGCGTTCCCGTATGGTCAGAGCAAACACGAGCCTGCATGTGAAAGATGCGCGGAGCAAAGAAAACCCTCTTCTGGTCAAGGCTCAGGAACTGGCTCTTTCCAGAAAGCCGGTGGATACCGAAGCCTGGTTTTTTAAGGCTCCGAAACAGGAACTCAAGTTCGATGCAGTCCTTACTCCCATGGGACCTTCAGGGCTTGTGAAAAACTTTGAGCTTGCCGAGAACCCCGATGTCCCGAAAAAAGTGGATTACCTTGTTTACGATACCGATGCCCTGGCAAAAGAAGCCATTACCGAACTTTTGAAAAGTGATGTTTCCACCGAGCATATTACGCGTCTTTTTTCCATTGGCCTCCTGGGAAAAGAACGCAAAGTAGTGCCTACTCGCTGGTCTATAACAGCTGTCGATGATATGGCTGGGAAGGAACTTTCAGACCGGATAGTTGACTTCCCCTGGGTTTCTGACATCAAACTCTTTAGCGGGACCCATTTCGGAAACCATTTTGAAGTCCTTATCCTTCCGAGGGCTTATTCCTTTGAACTTATTGAAATCTGGCTCCCAAAAACGGTCTGGTCAGGGGAATCAAGCTGGATAGGGGAGGACAGTGAAGATATTAACGGAAAGAAAGGCTATTCTCCCCTTGCAGGGGGTTATTATGCAGCAAGGCTCCCTGTACTCGAATATCTGATAGGAATCAAAAGGCAGGCTTCGGTCTTTGTTTTGAGGGAAATCACTCCCGATTACTGGGCTCCTCTCGGAGTCTGGGTGGTCAGGGAGGGGATGAGAAAAGCCCTTCAGAATCCCCCTGAAACTTTTGAATCCCTGGAAGCCGCAGTTTCTGACCTTTCAGGCAGGGTCAGGACTCCAAAAATCGAATGGATTCAGCAGGCAAAGATGCTATCTGAGTTCCGATTCCAGAAAACTCTTGATTCCTTTTTTAATCTCTAATGAATTCAAAGTGAAAAGAGTTTAATTCCTTTTTTAATTTATAAAGAATTTAAAAATTGAGAAAAATTTAATTCCTTTTCTAATCTCTAAAGAATTTAAAGTGAAAAGGATTGGTGCGAAAATAAGGAAGCCAGAAGACAGGTTCGTTAAGATGAACTGCCTTCATGTTTAAAAATTAATAAGCAGGTCTTTAAAGCCTTTTCAGGTTATTCAGGCTTAAGATCCTGCTTTTTGACCTGTTCTGGATTATTCGAATATCTCGGGCACTATGCGCCGGGCAACTTCTTCATAGGCTTTGGAGATGTCGCCCTTGTCAAACCTGAAAACGTCTTTGTCCATAGACTGCCCGGTTTTCTTGTCCCAGAAACGGCAGGTGTCGCAGGAAATCTCATCTGCAAGGACAATTTCCCCCTCCCTTCTACCGAACTCAAGCTTGAAATCGGGAAGTAGAATTCCTTTTTCATCAAGGTAGGGAACAAGCAGCTCGTTGACCCTGAGTGCCAGTTTTCGAAGTTCTGCAAGTTCTTCGCGGGTTGCAATGCCAAGCGCAAGAGCAATATCATCATTCAACATTGGGTCTCCGTATTCATCGCTTTTGAAATCAAAAACGAGAACAGGCGGCTTTAAAATCGTTCCCTCTTTTATCGGGTACTTCCTGGTTATCGAGCCTGCGGCAATGTTCCTTACAATAACCTCAATTTTGATGATTTCAACTTCCCTTACAAGCATATCAATATCGGAAAGCATACTTACAAAATGGGTCTTGACTCCGCTGGCTTCCAGCATCTCAAAAATCTTCTTTGATATCTGGGCGTTGTAGTAACCCTTCAGTTCCATCTCGCCTTTCTTTTCCCCATTAAATGCGGTAAGGCTGTTTCGGAACTCAGCGATAAGGGTATCGGGATCATCTGTCCTGTAGATGGTTTTTGCTTTCCCTGAATAGAGCTGTTCTCTTTTCATGTAATGGTCCTCTCTAGGGATAATTCTGGATTTTCCTTAGATAGAGAGATTTCCGGAGATTATTTCCGGAATAATAGCAATTTTAATATAATAGTTATTTTATTAATATTCGGGACATTCCAGAAACGGATAAGCATTCTCCGAATCTGTATGCTTATGGAAATAGTTGTATTTCCAGACTTTTCAAAGATTCACCCGTAAACCTGGAAGTTTGCAGATTATGGATTTTTTTCTCAAACACGTTCCCGGTTTCATGAAGGGATGGAGTAAATGAAAAGCCCTTCTGCTAGATAAACTTATCATTCGTACCGGCTTTCTATCCTTCTGAAGAGGTCTGTCTCCTGCTTCGTAAATTATATCTTTAAAGAGAGCGCATTACTAGGTTTAGCAACTTAAAAAAAGATTTAAGAACTTTCTGCTCTGGATGTATACTACCTGATGGTAGTCTAATCTAAGTATGCAATGGGTAAAAAACATGTCAGGCATGATACTAGACATCGTAGAACTACTGCTCACCGCAGAGATCTATAACCGCTATCCGGAACTGGATGTTAATGATCTTCCCAAAAACATCCGTAAAAGTTACTGGAGCAGCGTGGAAAAAACAGTTCCCAAACCCATAATAGCTTCATTTGTCAGGATCGAAAAACTATATGGGGTCAAAGATATCGAAAAAACCGTAAGGAATATACCTTTTATAAATATTGACAGGTCTCATTTTGAACTCCGTTTGAGCGCTTTTGACCTTGCAGCCGAATGGTTTGAGAAACAGGAAGGTTCTCAGGAAAAAATTGAAAATAACCCTGTCCTTGCTTACTATTTTGGGGAAATCCGAAAGGTTGAAGCTGCAGATTATGCCGCAGCAAAGGCAAAAATAAGGCCAAAAGAAGTTGACCGGGAATGGATAGAGTCCCTGATAGCTGAAATCAGGAAAGAAGACAAGAGCGAGGAGATGCTCAAGCTTGTTGTCATTATCGCTCCTGAAGACGTCAAACAGAAAGTCAGGGACCTTGTGCTCACTGAGGAGCAAAAGGATGAAATCGAAAAAATCATGAAAGCTATCCAGCACAGGGAATACCTGTGGGAGATAGGGCTGCATGATATAGGAAAACTCCTCTTTGTAGGTCCCCCTGGCACAGGCAAAACCTCAGTTGCCCGTGCACTCTCGGAACAGCTCTCCATTCCTTTTGTTGAGGTCAAGCTCTCAATGATCACAGACCAGTACCTGGGCGAGACTGCAAAGAACATAGACCGTGTTTTCCTGCTTGCTAAGAAATTAAATCCCTGTATCCTCTTCATAGATGAACTGGACTTTGTTGCAAAAGCCAGGACTTCTGACGAAAATGCCGCAATCAAAAGGGCAGTCAATACCCTCCTCAAAGCCATAGATGAAATTAGCCTTGTAGAACACGGCGTGCTCCTTATTGCTGCAACAAACCACCCCAGAATGCTTGACAGCGCGGCATGGAGGCGTTTTGATGAAATTGTCCATTTCCCACTTCCTGACCTTGATATGCGCAAAAATATCCTGGACATCGTAACCAGGCATATAGAAGGAGACCTGGATACCGCAGAGATTGCGGCACTGACTGAAGGTTATTCGGGTTCTGATTTGCGCATGGTTATAAGGGAAGCTGTCCTGAGTGCTCTTCTCGAGGAACGCAAGGTCCTTACCCAGAAGGACCTGCTTGACGCGGTTAATTCCTTTGACGAACGGGCAGACTTAAAGTCCGATGAGTACGCAGGGAAGAAATCCTCATGAGACTGACTCTGCTCGGAACCGGGGACGCGGTAGGTACGCCCAAAATCGGGTGTAACTGCCCCGCATGCACTGATGCTCGTGAAGGTGGAAAGAGCCAGCGCCTTCGTTTTTCTATCCTTGTGGAGTCCGGGCAGGGCAAAATTCTTATTGATACAAGCCCCGACCTCAGGCAGCAGTTTCTCAGGCAAAAGCTTTCGGGTATAGATGCCGTAATCTGGACACACGGGCACTATGACCACTATGCAGGTTTCGGAGAGTTTTACCGGGTTCAAAATAAAGTCGATGTATATGGTGTTTGCGAAACTCTGGATTACATAGACCAGTATGTTTCTTTCCTGAAACCCAGGTATCACTACGTAAAACTCTATGAACCTTTTGAATTAATCGGGCTTGAGTTTACACTTTTCAAGGTTCACCATCCTCCTGTAGAAGTCCCTGCCGGAGTTGTTATTCGGGATGGGGATACAAAGGTTGTTGTTACAGGAGATACGAGCCCCGATATTCCTGAAAATAGCCTGGAGTTAATGAAAGACCCTGACCTCCTTATTGCAGATGCCATCGTTCCCCCGCACATTCATATCAAAAAACACATGAACTCGGAAGAGGCTATGGCACTCGCACAGAAGCTAAATGCAAAAGAAGTGGTCCTGACTCATCTCAGCCACCTCTTTCGCCCGCACCATATTGAATCAATGTTTTTACCTCTGGGGTACGACGGGCAGGTCTTTGAGTTTTAACCTTTTTTAAATATGAGTTCTACACTTCATACAGGAGCTTTGAACTTCCCATATCCAGTTTTACTGTTCCAGGCATTTTTTGCCCGGTATTGAAAGAGCGTTATTCAGTTTAAGTCTCAGTTTAAGTCCCAGTTTAAGTCCCAGTTTAATTTTTAGTCTAAGTTTTCATTTTTACAGTTCAGGTGTTAGTTCTTTATCTGCGGAGCCCCAGAATTGATTATGAATCCGAAACGTATCAGGGCTCTTAAATCAGGGAAACAGGGGGACGGACCTGTTGTTTACTGGATGAGTCGGGACCAGAGGGCTGAAGATAATTGGGCTCTTCTCTTTTCACGGGCAATAGCAAAAGAAGCTAATGTGCCTGTAGTAGTGGTTTTTTGCCTGACGGATGAGTTTTTAGAGGCTGGTATCAGGCAGTATGAATTCATGCTCAAAGGGCTTCAGGAACTTGAGGTTTCACTTTCCCGTAAAAAGATTCCGTCTTTCTTCCTGAGAGGGGATCCCGGAGAAAAAATTTCCCGGTTTGTAAAAGACTATAATGCCGGGACTCTTGTTACGGACTTCAGCCCGCTCCGCATAAAAAACCAGTGGATAGAAAAAGTTATTTCCGGCATTTCAATCCCGTTTTTTGAGGTTGACGCCCATAATGTTGTTCCCTGCTGGGAGGCTTCTCAAAAACATGAGTATGCAGCGCATACTTTCCGCCCGAAACTCTATGCTCTTCTTCCAGAGTTTCTTGAAGAATTCCCTGAACTTGAGCCTAATTCTGTAACTCCCGAGCTTTCAGCCGGTGCCGGCATGGTGGAGACTTTATCGGACGTACTGGAAACCGGAGTTAAAGCCCTTCTTCCTGAGAGAGCCTTACTTAAAAATAAGGATCCTCTTTTTGAACCTTGGCACTTCGAGCCCGGAGAAAAAGCTGCAAAAAAGGTAATGGAGAGTTTTATTGCAGACAGGCTTGATTCGTACGGGGCGCTGAGAAATGACCCGACAAAAAATATGCTTTCAAATCTCTCGCCCTATCTTCATTTCGGGCAGATATCTTCCCAGAGGGTTGTGCTTGAAGTGGAAAAGGCAGAAAGTAACCCCGGGTCAAAGAAAGCTTTTCTGGATGAGATTCTTATATGGAAGGAGATTTCGGACAATTTCTGTTATTATAACCCAGGATACGATGGGTTTGAAAGCTTTCCATCCTGGGCGAAGGAATCTTTAAACGCCCACAGGAATGATGTGAGGAGTCATATCTACACCCTTGAAGAGTTCGAAGCAGGAAAAACACATGACCCACTCTGGAACGCGAGTCAGATGGAACTTCTCAGTACAGGGAAAATGCACGGTTACATGCGCATGTACTGGGCAAAAAAAATTCTGGAATGGAGCGAATCTCCCGAAAAAGCCCTTGAAATTGCAATCTGCCTGAACGACAGGTATGAACTTGACGGAAGAGACCCCAATGGATATGCCGGAATTGCCTGGAGTATCGGAGGAGTCCATGACAGGGCATGGGGGGAGAGAGAAGTTACAGGAAAAATCAGATATATGAGTTATGAAGGCTGCAAAAGAAAATTTGACGTTAAATTATATATTGAAAAATATTCAGCTTTGTAGAATTCCCTGAGTTTATCCAGAGAGCCTTCATAACTTTTTTATTCGCAGTATACCATCAGATTTCAACTTTTATCTATATGTCTCCAGGCTTACAAAAGTTTCAACCTGCGTTTTTTCTGAACATTGAAGTGCTTAGCCTGCAATCATAAACAGGGCTCAAGGTGGATATATTTCTCTCAATAGTCTGACCTTAAAACCTTCCAGGCAGCATCTGGATAAAATTCGCATAAAAGCATTAAATTAATATTTATCTTAATGTTTTAATATTTACTAAAATTACTAAAGGATTTTCTACGGTGTACAGGCATGAATCAGCATTCTTTTTCTTTGGACGATTATTATAAATCCCTCATAAATCTTGACGGCATGAATGATTATTACAGGTATTTCATAGGTCTTAACGGCATTATATTTCCCTTCTTACTGATAATGAGTTATCCATCGGTTATTAACCTGGCAACAAAAGCCAGCTTTCTTATTATGTTAGTAGGAGCATGCTGTGTTTTAATTGATAATTGGAATCGAAAATCAATAGCATACAGATTATATGTTGAGCTGTATGAAAATGAATACCTGGCTAATTCCGATTATAAAGCCGGTAAAGTATTTGTGAACTTAATTTTTTATGTAGTCTCCATATATTTAATATCCGGTGTGTTTGGTGTTCTTTAACTCTCTTCCGCAGGTGTTTCTGAAAAATCATTTAATGCAGGCTGGAGAGGTTCTCACATTCTCCATGCCTGAAGAGAGCTAATAAATTACTCTGGTTTTTTCTGGATTCGCTTAAAATCTTCTTTTAATGAATGCCTGGAAAATAAAGGGTTCATGTGCCGGAATAACAATAAATTTCTCGTTTTTCTATTTCCTTAAATGGCTTTAATTTTTATGTTAGTCACATATAAATACAAGTACATCCAATTTTAATATGGGATTTTTATATTTTTCCTCACTATAAAATATAAAATACCAAAAATAGGGAGTGATATCTATGGCAGTAAGAAACCCGATAGATTTGATAGCACTTATACTTGTCATCGTGGGCGGATTAAACTGGGGGCTTGTAGGGCTTCTGAATTTTAATCTTGTATCTGCTATCTTTGGAGAAGGAAGTGCTCTGTCGAGAATCATCTACATACTTGTTGGTCTTGCAGCGCTTTATACGATTTATTTCGCCGTAAGAGCTGATACGTATCACGCTGGAGATACCACGGTACGCCACTGAGTAAAAAGAGATTGAAAAACTCCTTTCCGGTGTAATACTGTAAAAGGAGCTTTAACCAGCTATTATTTTTTTAGAAAGCTGGATATAATATTAATATAAAATTATTTTTCTTATGAATTCTGTTCTTATATATTTCATCTTTCTTTTTATTCTAATTTGTTGATTGCCAGGAATATCAGGTTTTGAACACATTCAAAAATCATTCTATGTGTATCTCTCCTGATGCACCTCTTCTGATATTTCTGTCATAATTTATTTTCGCTTACTTTCCTTTCAGGGTTTTCAATTCAGAAAGCACTTTTTCGGCATGTCCTGCAGCTTTAACGTTATTCCACACTTTTTCAATTTTTCCTTCCGGATTGATAAGGAAAGTTGTTCGGACAGTGCTTATAACCTCGTTACCTCTGAAATTTTTAGGGTGCATGACATCATATTTTTCATGGATTTCCGCTTTTTCGTCGGAAAGCAGTGTTATTTTAAGCTCTTTTTTCTCTATGAACTTTCTATGGGATTCTTTGCCATCCCTGCTGACTCCCAGAATTATCGCATTTTCGGCTTCGAAATCTTTTTTCAGGTCGCTGAAACTTCTGGCTTCCAGGCTGCAGCCCGGAGTATTGTCCCTGGGATAAAAGAACAGGACTGCCCATTGTCCTTTAAAGTTTTCAAGGCATATCTGATTTCCTTCCTGGTTCGGAAGGCAAAAGTCTGGTGAAACCTGCCCTGATTCAAGTGATGTTTTTGGCATATTTTTTACTCCTGGTAAGTCCGTACCGCAATATTATTTCTTTTAAGTGAATAATTAAAAGTTATATCACTTAATCCTATCATACAAATTATATTTCCTATGTATCATTTTTTCTGTTACTTCCCGTTCCCTATTCATTTCTCGCTGATCTCCAGTTCCTGTTTCATCCTTTTCTTTTCCAGGGCAGGACCGCCGCTTCAAATGCAAGGATAGGGCCCAGGATCCAGCCTGCCCAGAATAAAAGCCCTGCAAGCCCGAGGACGAAAAAGTAAAGTCTTTTCTGCGTTGATTTTTCACCATACCTTTCATCTTTCATGCTCAGGACCAGGGCTATAACTCCAAATCCTGAGCTTGCAAGAGCCAGAAAAACAGTAATTATGACTTCTGGAGAATATGAGCTCCTGCTAAGTGAATAAAGCATCTGGAATATCAAAGAAAACCCTGTGCCCAGGAAAAAAAGCCCTGAAAATAACCCTGCCCAGCGTGCCGGGTTGAACCCTGCTGCAGCTTCCTTTTTATGTAAAATTACCAGAATTCCGGCTGCAAGTGTTATTCCCAGTGGGAGGAATATAAAGGGCAGGCTCTGTCCTTCCCAGCGGTAGGTCTTTATCTGTTTCAGAGGAATTGACAGCCATTCTGAGAGGGAAAATCTTTCTCTGTATCCGAGAACAACTCCATAATTTCCCTCTCCTCCGGCAGAACTTACCGCTGCATAGTACGTGCCGCTTTCCGGAGCCTGGAAGTCTTCAAGGGCAAGGGAATAAAAGGCACTGGGCGAGAACCCTTCGTATATGGCACTTCCGGTTCTTTTTCCCGGAAATACTTTTACTCCGTAACCCTCAGGAATTTTAGTGTTTTCAGGCACTTCTCCTTCACTCGAAAGCCCGGGACCCATAAGGATAAGGTCCGGAGTAAAGAATTCAGCTCCTGTAATGTCCACCTCGGGGACATAAATCCGGCCCTCCAGCCCGGCTGGGACTATAAGCCCGAGTAATATTCTTTCCCCTTTTTCCACCTCAAAACTATAATAATGAATATTTTCTTCTGAAAGCTGACCATAAAGGACTCTGGATTTTTCAGGGTTTTCTACATGAGTTGCTGTTTCAGGGCTCTTACCTCCTCCTTCAAAGACCGGGATATGGGCAAACGCAGGAGTAAGCAAAAAGTACGTCCCAGCTATTAGTATACATAAAAGGACGAAATATCCTGACCTTGATCTTTTCATAGACTATATTCTCATTTGCTGCCAGTAAATAGGTATCAGAACCTGGGATCAGAAACAGTCGTTTGGAATTAATAAGTTCAGGATACTAAACATTAGTTTAAAAATGGTTCATTGCTTATATATCTCGTAAGATTTGTGCCATATGTTAACCGATTTTAAACTTTACGCATATTTGAATTATGTTTGAAAAACGTTATCAACAAAAATTCTCAAAATTTAATGTCGAACTGCCGAACATAGGGTTTATAGTTACCATTGTTTGTGCCGTAACATCATTACATAATTACATAATTATACAATTATAATTTTGTATAGTGATGTTACATTTATTTTTATCACTAGATTTTGGAACTGAGTCAAAAAAAGAGAAAAAAGATAAAACTGCTTTTTCTCATCTGTTTCAAAATTAAACAAGTCGTGAAAAAACGAAAGTGGGAAAAATATACGTTCCCTGCCTTCAAAAGGAAAACAAATCGTCATCTGCTCAATAACATCATTACAATGAGCCCAATATAAAAAAACATGAGCTCATTGGGTACATCTGCTTCAAAGAAAAGACCTTTATATATGCCGAATCTAAAGTACATGTGTTACACATCCTTACTTAGGGGATGTAATCTTGGCAGGTACATCCCCTGAATTACTTTTCTCCTATCATTTTTTTGCTAAGATTTAACTGCTTTTAATTTTCCATTTTCATCCTATATTTCTCAGTAGATATAAAGTTCTCTTTTGACTGTCCCGAGGGGAAAGAGGGAGAAAAGATAATAAAACCACTGCTTTTTCGGTGGTCATGTGGTTATTTCAGCGTTTAAAGGCTTCTCCATCCTTATTTTCAAATGGATTGTTGTTTATGTTGGGGGAATTACTGCGTTTATGGCTGCAATGGTCGGTTTTTTTCCTGATTTTCCCCTGCATCCACCAGTATCGACAAATGGAAAGTGAATTAAAAAAGCGAAAAAGAAGTGACTGAAAAAACGTATTTTTATACATATGGTTTCATAAAATCTCATTTATAAGACAAAAACAAACATCGGCAAAAACACGATTTTTGTTGCGTGCAAAACACATATAGTTTTGCACGCAAAAACCGCTATCAGTCGAACGCACTACATGGAAAATATTATATATGTTCACTCACATTACTAATAACCGGAGAAACTTAAAGAAATATTCTTAAACTTAAGGTTAAGTAAAACGCTACCGGTGAAAAGGGTTGGTATGAAACCATATATACCCTCATTAACATCAATTAGATTTAACGATAACGATGATGATAACGGTAACGGGAGGCTACATCTGAAGTATGAGTATATACCTAATCGCCCATATCATTTATAAAAAATCAAATTTGATGTGCATAAAGCAGATAGACCCCTGTCGGGGGGGTCTAGCCGAACAAAATTCGAAAGTTGATTTACGATGATAAAAATACTGACCATCTTATATAAAAAGGTTGCAGATGGTTTCATCCTTATTATCGGATGGAATCACCACTTAATGACCGATTTACTTGCCCCATTAATGAGCATTTACGGGCTGCTCTCTCAGTATCTTCCCAAGTAAAAACTTTTAAATTATTTTCTTTTTCTTCTCATTGCGGAAATTTTCACTGTGTTCTGGGCTGCAATACTCTTTCTGGATATTGTCAGTATAGAACGTCTTGCCGCAATACTTACATGTTTTCTGAATCTCTTCCTTCTTTTTCTGTCCCTCTATGTCTTCTCTCAGGCTCTCCTCTGGCTCTCTCACGGTTTCCTTTTGTTCTTGTTCCCTCGCTTCTCTGCTCTTGTGGTCTCCTACGTTCCCTGTGATTCAATCCGCTTGAATTCTCCTTCAAAGACCGGAATATGCACAAACGCAAGAATAAGCGAAAAGTAAGTTTCAGCTATTAATGTACTTAAAAGGAAGAACTATATTTACTTCTACCTTTTCATAGACTATATTCTCATTTGCTGCCAGTAAATAGGTATCAGAACCTGGGATCAGAAATAAACTGCTGGTATTAAGTTAAGGCTCAAATATAATTTCAGGTTTAAAATAGTAAAATTCCTGCCGAAAGTCCTTTCTGAGATGCATTCAAAGTTCATCTTATGCGAATCTGGGATATCCCTCCTGAGAATATGTGCCGGAACCACCTTTTAGGGGAGCACCGTGAATTGCACGCCCTGTGGTCCATAATAACTAATAACAAGAAAGCTTATGCCCACCACCCCGAGACCCTGCGCTGGAGAGGAAAACTGAAAGCTCTCTACCTGCGGCATGAAGCCCTTGTAAGGGAAATGACTGAAAGGGGGTATAAGCACCATACCCCGCTCGACCCTGTTCTGGCAACAGGAAAAGCTGTTCAGGATGAGTTTGTAAATACATATGAAGAACAGGTCCGGATCCTGAAAGAAAGAGGATGTGAGTGCAGGGTTTGATTTTTTCTTTTTCAATCCTTTTCATTTTGTCCTGGTTTAATATTTATATTTATAATTATCGATAATTTTTTATAGTTTTATGGCAATTTATAGAGAGACAGATGTGAAATCTGAGAAAGCCGTTCAGAACACACGCTAAATTAAGAAAATTAAGCAGGCATGAGTTTTTGAGACGTGTCTTGCTCAGAAACTGTTTCACTGCTGGTCAGGAATTTCAAGGGACTTAAATGAAAATCGTGCTGGATGAAGAGGAAATAGGGGTTCTTGAATGCATAAAAGAAGCCCATATGGATAGAGGCTTTCATATTCGGGATATAATCAAAAAAGCAAAAGCTGGATACGGATTATCAAGGTCAACAGTTTATGAAATCGTAGGCTATCTCGAATTCCACGGTCTTCTAAAAACGAACGAACACGGTAACCGGGAACTTGACCTGAACATCAGCTATTTTGTAACCTGCACGGGCTGCGGGAAAGATATCCCTGGAAACGAATATTTTAAAGAAAACGGGAAAGCGGTGTGTGAAGACTGTTATCTGGAGGAGCACCAGAGAATCAAGTTTGCGGACCCTGTGGCAGTGCGTTCCAAAAAGCTTTTCAGAAAACAGCACGGGTTTGAAGGGACTGAAGGCCTGACAGAGCTGCAAAAAGAAATCTACAGTTTCATCATTGAGGAAGGAGGGTCTACCCCTGAAATGATTTCGAAGCTCTTCAAGTTGACCCTTCAGGAGACCAGGAACCAGCTTGCGATACTGAGGCACTGTGAGCTTTTAAAGTGGAGAAAAATGGGAGACGAAATGTATATGGTGCCTTTTGATTCCTGAACCATCCATAATAACCGGCATGTTTAGAGGGTGAAAGTTTGACTGAAAAAATTGATATGGACGAAAGAGCGAAAGCAATGGCAGAAGAAATCCCTGGAGTGATGAAAGCTCTCATGGGACTTCATTCTGAAGTCGTTAAGGACGGGGCTTTAAGCGCCAAGACAAAAGAACTGATGATGGTAGGGATTGCAGTTGCCATTCGCTGTGAGTACTGTCTCTGGAAACATGTCCCTGAGGCTGTGAAAATGGGGGCTACCAGGGAAGAGATTCTTGAAGCTGTAAGCACTGCAATAATGATGTCAGGAGGGCCTGGAGTAGCTTACGGGTCAGTGGTCGTCCTTAAAATCCTTGATGAACTTAACGTCTGAATTCTGGAGTGGTAAAAGATGGCAGGAGAAAAATCCAGCTCATCCGTATGTGCGGCATGTGGATGTCAATTGTCTGCAGAAGACATTATCGAAGAAGGTGGAGAGACCTTTTGCGAAGACTGTTATATTGAGAGCCGCCATAAGATCCAGGCATGTGACCCCTGGGCTGTCCGTTCTAAAAAAATCTTCCGGGAAGAAGCAGGGCTTGAGGGTACTGAAGGCCTGACAGAACTGCAAAAAGCTATTTATGATTTCATAGTCTCCAGGGGAGGAGCAAAAAAAGAAGAAATTGCAGAAAAGTTTGGAATATCTGCAAGGGAGACTGAAAACCAGTTTGCTCTTCTAAGGCACTGTGAGCTGGTAAAAGGGCAAAAGAGGGCAGATGGAGTGTATCTGGTGCTTTTTGATGCATGATAGTTCTGAAAAATCCGCTATTTTTTTACTTTTTTCCTTTTAAGCAGAAGGAGACCTGAATAATTATTTCTCAATACAAAATCCGACTCTGTTCCAAAATCCAGTGATTTTTGCATTTCTTGATTGAAAGTCTGAATTCACAAGAAGAATCCGGTCTTCAATCAAAACCAATATTCAACATCTAAATACTTCAACCCAGAAGTATTATCACGAAGATTGTAACCAATTACAAAATCCAGTGATTTTTAACTTTACGTTCATAACTAGATTTTGGAACTGAGTCCAAAATCCACCTGAATAATTATTTTTCAATACAAAATCCACCTGAAGAATTCTGAAAGTTAGTTCCCTGTTATCTCTCTTTACCACCCAAAACTGTTTCATAATTGAAGATTAATAATTAAAGGTTAATTTATCCTCAAAGGTAAGAAATACGGATTTTTTACATGGTTAATGGCTTTAGCCGGGGTGTTAAGAGTTGGACAGCTCAGATCTTTATTTTAATTCCGAAATTGAAACAATGGACAGGGGAGAACTCGATGCTCTTGTGGAGGAACGGGTGCGGTATACAGTAAGATATGCGGCTGAGAATTCCCCTTTTTACAGGAAATGGTTTGAAAAGCATGGGGTAAACCCGGGAGATATCAAAGCCCATGAAGACCTCCTCGAACTCCCTATTATCTCCGGGGAGACAATCCGGGAAAACCAGCCCCCTGAAACAAAGGAGTTTATGTTCAGGAGTGTTGGCTGGGAAGATGTTTTTACGATTCACGAGACCAGCGGGACGAGCGGGACTCCAAAGAGCTTTTTCCTTACATGGGAAGACTGGGAACGTTACGCGGAAAAATACGCCCGGATTTTCAGGTCCCAGGGCTTCGGAAAAGGAGACAGGGTAGTTGTCTGTGCCTCTTACGGCATGAATGTGGGGGCAAACACAATGACTCTTGCTGCCAGGCAGGTGGGCATGAGCATTATCCCTGAAGGTAAATGCACCTTTCCCCTCCGTGTTATTGAAACCTACAAACCGACAGGCATAGTAGGAAGCGTATTCAAACTCCTGAACCTTGCCCGCAGAATGAAGGCTGAAGGAATTGACCCCCAGAATTCAGGCGTAAACAAGCTTGTTGTGGGAGGCGAATCCTTTGCTGAAGAATCAAGAAACTATCTCTCTGAGATTTGGGGCTGCCCCGTATACAATACCTATGGAAGCACGGAAGGGACCATGTGTGGAGAATGCAGTGAAATATCAGGGCTTCACGTCCCCGAAGATTTTGTTCATCTTGATGTTTACGACCCGCATGTAAAGGAATTCGTGCCTGAAGGAGAATGCGGAAGAGTTGTCCTGAGCACACTTCTTCCTGTGGGGGCAAAAGCAGGAAACCTGCTTTTAAATTACGATACTGAAGATACTACAGTTGTTCTTACGCGCAAAAAATGTGCCTGTGGAAGGACTCACATGAAAATCCTTACCCCGCAGAGAGAGGCAGAAACAGTCTGGGTTGAAGGCGCTCCTTTTAACCGTGTGGATGTGGAAAAAGGAGTCTTTCAGAGTGGAAATATGGAATACCTTACAGGAGAATACGAGGCTTTTCTTTACGGCACGGAGGACGAGGGCGAAACCGTACTCAGGGTCAGTATGGAATGCAAAAATCCTGATGCCTGCGACAGAGACCTCATACAGGAAAATTTTGTTCGCTCTTTCCTTAAATATAAACCTCCCCTTTCCAGGGCTTATGAAGATGGCAGTTTCAGGATTCTCTTCAATTTTGCAGGTCCAGGAGAACTTGAGCTGTATAAAATTAAAGGAAGACCAAAAAGGCTAGTAGACAGAAGGTGATTTTTAATCCTGTGACTATTTTTATTTTTTGTTTATTTTTTAATTTTTTATTTTCTTTTCAATATCCTGCTTATTTATTTGTTTTACATCCTTCTTTTTGATTTTATTTTTTCGATATCTTTTTCATTTTTTATTTTTTATTGACGTCTTATCCTTTTAATCTATATCGAATTTGACAATTCCCAAACATTAATATACTGAAGGATGAATTTACATACCGACACAACTCTTTTATATTAATGATCAAGTGAAAAAAACATATATAGTATTACATACAATAAGTTTATGTAATATCATTCGGATAAATTACAAATTACTTGGTGATACGATGGAAACAGAACTTATGAGGATAGGAGTCTCCCTACCCGACACACTTCTTAGTAAATTTGATGAGATTATTGAAAAAAGAGGTTACTCTTCCCGTTCGGAAGGCATAAGGGACGCCATCAGGAGTTATATTTCTTATTACGAGTGGATGGGTGACATTAAAGGTCACCGTGTAGGTACTGTTGCCGTTATTTACGACCACACCAAGCGCGGGCTTTCCAATGCACTTGCAGATATACAGCACCACTACTCTCACCTGATTAAGTCTTCCGTACACATCCACCTTGACCACGATAATTGTTTTGAGGTTGTTGTTCTTGATGGTGATGGCGAGGAAATCAAAGAACTTGCCGAAGCCATTATGTCACTCAAAGGCGTAAAATTCTCAAAACTTACTACTGTAGCCTCAAATGAAAAGATTTAATTTTATCTTTCAGGGATGAAAATCTCTGAAAAGATAGTATTGCTCAGGAAGAGGGACATAAATCTTTTTTAACGGGTAAAAGTCCCTCAATTCCTTATTAGTTTTTCTCAAAATGCCTTTCTATATGCCTCAAAAGCAGGTTTCCGAATTCTGTCAGCTCATAAATCTGGAAGCTGCGCTCTCTTCTTGAATCGACCAGCCCTGCTTCCTTTAAAAGCTTCAGGTGATAGGAAAGTGCGGAATGCTTCTGATCCGTAGCTTCAACAAGGACACAGACGCAAAGGCTCTGGACTTCAAGAGCTTTAAGTATCCTCAGGCGGGTCGGGTCTGCAAGGACCTTGAATAAACTTACTATTTCTTCAACATCCTCATTCAGAGCCGTATGAACAGCTTCCAGCACATCTTCAGGAAGGGAATAAGCATCCCGGACTTCGATTATCTTCTTCTCAGACATTTCTTCCACTCAGACCTTTTTTCTACCCGGGCATAATTGGGGCAAAGCAGACGGTCGTTAATTTAACTTTTAAAGTTTCCAGTTATTATTCTGACTTAAACGCTTCTCTTTAGTTTCTGAGTTCCCTTATATTTATTGCTGCTTCCTCTTTTAACCTTCAGAACCTTTTAGCACCATTTTTTTCCTTTTCAAGCCTGAAGAGTCTTTTTTCGGCTGTCCTGTTGCAGTCCGGTCGTTTTTCACGACCCTCTTTTGTGATCTTACATTCCTTTCAGGGTATCGGTATTTGTTGAAAGGACTTCTCTCCATCTAAATCCCAGTTCAGATAGGGCAAGCCCGCCTCCCAGTAATGTGATTGAATTCTTTATTATGTGGTCAATTACGGCGACAGTAAATGCGAGTTCAGGCCTGACCCCTCCAAGTACGAATACTGCAGTAAGGGCAACTTCATATGTCCCTATGGCTCCGGGAGTAATTGGAAAAGTTTTCGCAATGTTTCCGAGAGCTACTGCAAGGAAAACCAGGGATATGCTGAAAGTTGAAGTCATGTCCACTCCAGCCGCCGGAAAGGCTTTCAAAACCAGAAAGCAGGTAAAGATATCCATTCCCCATATAAGGAGGGAAGATGCGACCACTGCAAGAAAAGCCCCGGGCCTGACTGCAACAACGCTCATCTGACGGATAAAGGTGGAAGCGAATTCTTTTATTTTACTCAGAGGCTCGCCTGATATATTTTTATGAACTTTTTCTTTTACTTTCTTTTTATTGCGGCTCTCTCTATAAGATAATATAAAGAGGGCAGCGAAGAAAAGAAGGACTGCAACCCCTGAGAATTTAATCAGGGACTCCATCCAGGGAGTAAGCTCTAATCTGGAAGCCACGCCTGAAGATGCAAGTATGGCAATGAAGGTAATTGCAATTATGTCAAAGACTCTTTCTACGGTCAGAGAGGAGAAGCTGGTTGTAAAGGCAAGGTCTTTACTTTTTTTCAGGATATACATCCTGCTGAGGTCTCCTATTCTTGCAGGAAGGATAACGTTTGCAGACTGGCTGATGAAGATGCTCCCGGTAAGAAATCCAATTCCATAATGGTTTCCAAGCCTGTTAAGGATCTGCTGGAAACGCATCCCTCTCAGGGGCCAGGAAGCGCAATAAATAAAAGATGCAAGAGCCAGTGTTCCAGGTGAGACATGTTTTATATTTTCCAGAACCTCGGATGCGCCCAGAAAGGTTGCAGCAAGTGCAAGAATCAGAATTGCAAGAAAGGCTGTCAGGAATATTTTGCCCTTTCCTGAAAATAAGCCCGGAAAAAACAGTTCCCACCAGAGGCGGAAGACCTCCGAACCCATTCCAACGATATCCTTTGCGAAATTGACCTTGCTTGACCCTCCATGCCTCCAGTAAACAGGGAACTCAAGGACCCTGTAGCCCCGGTGCTGGGCCCTGACAAGCAGTTCAGTGTCCCAGAACCAGTGCTGGTTCTCAATTTCATCGAGCAGTTCCAAGAGAGGGCCTCTCCTGAAAGCCTTGAAACCGCACTGGTGGTCATAAAGTTTTGAGTGCAGAAGGAGCCTCACCATGGAGTTATATCCTCTGCTTGCAAACTCGCGCTTAAAAGGCCTTTTTGCATCGCTTTCGGGCATTATTCGCGAACCGGTGGCAAAATCATAGCCATCAGTACTTACAGCCCTTATCAGTTTTTCCAGGTAACTCATATCCGTTGCAAGATCAACATCAATATAGCAGAGTACCTCCCCTGAGGCTGCCTTAAAAGCCCTGTTCAGAGCCTTTCCTCTCCCCTGCCGTTCATCGGAATGCAGGTGCTTTACATAAGGGTACTTTTCCGAAAGTTCTGAAGCTATTCGGTCAGTACCGTCCTTGCTCCCGTCCTCTGCTATTATGATCTCAAAAGAATGAGTTATTTTCGAAAGGGTCTCTGCCGTTATCGAGACCGTATTTTCTATTCTGGCTGCTTCGTTGTAAGCGGGCAGAACTACTGAAACGCTGGTTATACGAACAACCTCTTGATGTTTATAATATTAATTGAGCTTTTATGCTAACCGTATTTCCTGTAAAACTCTGAAAATTTGTATAATTCTATATTTATAATATATATTTGCGAAATCTGTTTTGAAGCGTATTTATGAAAAGTATTTATGAAACAATGTTCAGATATTGAAATTAATGATACATTTATCTAAAATTCGTTTTTTATCTTAGCCGTATTTTTTTCTAAAAGTGGAAATTCATAACATCTTTTTTACGGTTTTTTTTTCAATTTATATATTGTGGCTGAACCCTCGTAAACAGGTTCGAAATAGGCTTTATTTTCGAATTTTTTCGTATTTACGTCATATACCTGCCTTTCAAGAGTTCCGATATATACATAGGTTACGTTATATTTTTCTATAAGCTCAATTGCTTCCTCTTCACTGCCCGTTGAATAAATCAGGCTGACGTCTCCTATCCTCTTTTTCACTTCTTCATGGTCTCTTCCCCAGAACCTCTCATGCCTTGCCCATCCTATGACCGCAGGAATCCCCGTGTTTGAAGAGACGCGGCAGGCATAACTGTAGCTGCTGTCATCTTCCGAGGTTTCGAGAATTACAGGCGAGCCTTTGATATTCGCCTGCATCCACCTTATGGCGTTGTAGTCTCCCCTGTCCAGTTCCCGCATGTACTCCATCCCGTCAAGGGAAGGTTCGGCATTCATCTCTTTTATTCTTGTAACGGTCGATACTGCAGGAAAAATGGCGCAGCAGATTATCAGGATCACAAGAATAACTGACCATCCTTTTTTTACAAACTGCTTCAAAGTTTTTCTGTTTCCGGATCTGGCCGCGTAATGGGAATTAAGGTCATAATATGAATAAGCAGCTGAAATAGCAAGAAAGATCCACAGGTGCATATAAAATTTGAAAACCGTGTTCATACGGGCAAACTCCCCGGAAATGGGGTCGTCAAGGAAAATAACCTCGCAGAGGAGAGCGATAAAGCTAGCTGCTGATATCAGGAGATATACAAACCCTGACGCGCTCCGCTCAGGAATATCCTTAAGGAATAGAAGCAGGGAAAAAACAAACACAGGCAAAAGGACTGCAAGCAGGGGAATAGACCATGCTTTTGAAAGCAATGCTGAAACCCCTGCAAGCAGGACAAAAAATACTATTTTCCTTCTGGAGTCCAGGCGGGTGATAAGGAATGAAAATACCAGGAAGAGAAAAAGCCCGAAAAGAATCAGGAATCTATCAGTCTCCGTCCTTAACTCAGGCAGGACGAAATCAAACCCTCCTGCTGCCTGAGGATTAAAATCCAGGTAAAAAAGCAAATAGGGAAGGAAACTGAAAATGGAAATAAAGATCATCGAATTGGAAAATTTTGCAACAGCAGCGAATAAATTTCTATTATGGACATAATCCCCGCAGTAGAATGCAAAAATAACAAGAAATGCCAGACCGAAGTATACAGGAAAGTCCCAGGAGTTGAATGGGAATAAAAAACCCAGAGACATTGAAAACATAAGAAGTGCAAGGCTGTTTTCAAATATTGAGTCCTCATTTTTCCTGAAATGCATATTCAGGAGAAACGCAAGTACAAGAAGCTGAAAAGGGATTGCAAGCATATGGGAGTGAAGGTCGCCGTGTATGAAGCTGAAGTACGGGAATTCGTTTATTGTAAAAGGGATGACTCTTGAGCTGCTCCAGTAGTATCCTCCCAGGGCCTGCTCATGCCTGATGTACACCGATACAAATTCTATGAGCCCCTGCAGGTTTCCAAGAAGCATCCCAAAAACTGCAGTCAATATTCCATACCTGATTTTTCCACGTGTAAGGTTATATCCCATGCCGAAAAATGCGTTCAGGGACAGGGCAAAAGTCAGCGCGACTGCCAGGTTAAAAAGAATGGAAGGTTTTACTGCACTGAGTTTTCCAAATACGGCTACTGAGAGATACCCGAAATAGTAATAAAAATCCATGAGCCCGCCTGCAAACCATGGGTCCTGAGGGGGAAAGGAGCTGGCCCTTATTACTGCATTTAAAAATGCAAAGTCCATGAATTTTTCATGTCTATATATCTCGGGCAGATAAGTGCGTACAAGCAGAAAAAAAAAGAAGCCTGATGCAAATACCAGTTCGTTTACTACAAGAACTTTCCCGCCCGGAAAAAATTTCTGTTTCCTGTAAAGGAAAATGGATACGGAGCAGAGAAGGAAAAATGCAATCAGGACAGCTGTAAAGCTGAAACCCAGTATATACGAAAAAATCCAGGAAAGATAGGTAACAAGCATAATTCCGAGGGCTCTGGAAACAGAATATCCTCCGTCAGCAAGCCGGTTTCCTGCACTTCTTATGAATGGAACCGAAATAAAGCTCAGGGCTTCTATAAGAAAAAACCATATAATTATATGCAGATATTCTGACACTGTCCCCTCCCCTGCATGTAAAAAGAAGCCTTTCAGTTGAAGCCCACCTTCAGTTTACTGGCAAATTCAGTTCTTATTTCTGCTTTATTCTGAAGCCCCAAACTTCAAATCTGAAGTACTCTTTTCAAGACATGGTTGTTATAACGTACCCACTTCAAATTACATCGTTGAAAATTTCATTTAATTGCGGTACTGGCATATTTTCCGTATGTGCATTCTGCAAAATCACATTCCTGAGCTTTTCTGTAAAAAACGTATCTGGAGCCCCCAAACTTATCCAGTATAGTATTTACGAGCCGGTATAGCCTCAGGATATCCCTTAAAATGTCCTCACAAATCTCGTTTTCATTTTTTTAAATCCATAAGGACCTGCATATATTGATAATATATATTTTGTTAATATACTTATCTTTCCGTAAAGGGAACTTGTTTTTCTTTTCCTTCCTGTATTATTCTTTAAAATTATCTTTAAAATTATTTGAACAAATTTGCAACGAATTTACTGCGGTATTTGTTATCTTAAAATAGGCCTTTGTAAATAATGGTAGCCATGAAAATGCAGATTAATGGAAAAGCGGCAGGATCATGTGGCGGCGAGTGCTTTGACGTTAGAAATCCTGCAACATGCGAACTTCTTGAGCAGGTCCCGAGAGGCACGGAAGAGGATGTTGCCCTTGCGGTAGAAGCCGCTTTATCAGCTTTTGAAGGCTGGGCTTCTATCTCTCCACAGCAGAGAGGCATGGTTTTTTACAGGGCTGCCGGGCTTGTAAGGCAGAGGAAGGAGGAGCTTGCTGCCCTGCTCACACAGGAACAGGGGAAGCCTCTTGCAGAAGCCAGAAACGAACTGGAAGGCTTCTCGCATGTGCTTGAATACTACTGCGGGCTTGCAGGCAGTTTGAGGGGTGACTTTATCCCTGTTACGGGAAATGGCTATTCTTTTACCGTAAAAAAACCTCTGGGTGTCTGTGCAGCCATCATCCCCTGGAACATGCCTGCCCTGATTATGGGGTGGAAAATTGCACCTGCCCTTATTTCAGGCAACACTTTTGTGCTAAAACCTGCAAGCAGCACTCCCCTCACAAACCTCACCCTGGCTTCTATCCTGAATGAAGCCGGTCTTCCAGCAGGAGTCCTGAACGTTGTCACAGGCTCTGGAGAGATTGCAGGAGAAAGCCTTGTCCGCAGCCCTGATGTAAGAAAAATTTCTTTTACAGGGGAATCCGGGACAGGAAAAAGGATATCCGAGCTTGCAGCCAGCGGGATGAAAAGGGTTACTCTTGAGCTGGGCGGAAGCGACCCCATGATTGTATGTGATGATGCCAATCTCGAAAGTGCAGTTGCAGGAGCCATCAGGGGGAGATTTTACAATTGCGGCCAGACCTGTACTGCTGTCAAAAGGCTGTATGTTTTTGAATCCGTTGCCAGGGAGTTCATAAGAAAACTTGAAAAAGGAGTTAAGAAGTTAAAAGTCGGAAACGGACTGGATAAGGATACGGATATGGGGCCTCTCAATAACCGCAGACAGTTTGAATACATAAAAGAGCTGGTAGCAGAAATTGAGGAGAAGGATGAAGGAAGAATAATTGCAGGAGGAAAAGCCCCTTCATTCAAAGGCATGGATAAAGGATACTTCTTTGAGCCCACTCTCGTTTCAGATGTCCCAGGAGATTCCAGGCTCCTTAAGGAGGAGGTTTTCGGACCTTTGCTGCCCATAGTTACAGTAAGGGACCTTGATGAGGCTATAGAAGAGGCGAACCGGAGCATTTACGGTCTTGGAGCATCCATCTGGACAAAAGACCTGGACAGGATAAGGATGGGATGCGAGCAGTTGAATGCAGGAATTATATGGGTTAACCAGCACCTTAAGGTAGCCCCGGAAGTTCCTTTCGGAGGAGTTAAAGAGAGCGGGTTTGGAAGAGAAAACGGGCCTGACATCCTTTCCGAATACCTCGAAACCAGGACCATAATGTTAAAAACCTGAATTTAATAACACGGAAACCGGTAAACAGAATTTGTAAAATCGGGTTTTTAATGCTGATCTGTCTGGAAGGAAAAATAAAGATTTTAAATAAAGGTTTTCGATGAGCCTTGATCAGCCGGCTCACCGAGCTTCTTCATTATACCGATTTTAACTTCCTTATCTTATTTTTTGTACTTGGGAAGGAGCTGCATGAATTCTGAAGCTTCCATTACGGGGACGCTGTCAATCACGCAGATATCAGACCAGGGCAGGTTGAATGCTCCGTAAGCTTCGGCACTTTCTGCTTCGTAGAGAATGTAATAGCGGTTTCCGGAAAGGTCAACCCACTGGTTGATTATATCAATTCCTTCGGGAACTTCCAGTTTCTTGAAGTGCTCAAGAATCTTGTCGCGATTCGAAGGGTCCCAGGTACTAACGTCCATGAATAACATCTTTTACCACTCCTCATATTTTTTTTACGCCGCCCATACCCCTTCCCGGAAGCCTGGCAGCTTCTATTTAGCATCCGGGTTATTTTTTGGAAATTCAGCCTTAAAATAAATTTTTTCTTATCTTTCTTTCATGTTATGGCTGTGTACTCCCAAAAAGCCGGTTCACGGCAGAAATTCAGAACATTTTTTGTTTTTCTGCCTCCCCTCGCTTTGGCACTCTCAATTCCCCGTGGGTGACAAATTAGGCAAGGCAGGCAGCCTTGCAGAAGAGATTCTGCAGGCACAGACATTATAATATCATCACTTAGGATATATAATAGTTCGTCCGAAAGGATTGTTTTGAGTTAAACGTCCTTATTTATATATTCAACTTTATTTTTTAAATTTTATATTTACTTTTGAATAGCCCCCGGCAATTAGCTTATATTATTCGATATAACCGAAATATTTTTCCAGTTATTTTACTTCTCATCGTATCCTGTCTTTTCTTTTTCTTTCCTCAATAACTCCACTGATTGAAATCCTGCTTTTACCGAGCCGTTCATGCTCCTTTCCGGGTAATTGCTTGAGGAAAACATGCCTGCAAGGTAGAGCCCTGAAGGACCTGCAGCAAAAGGAAGCACCTTTTCCAGATAACCCTGTTCGTATACTGGAGCAGTATCCATCCTGCGGTATAGCCTTGTCCAGCGCACATCTTTTCTTGATAATTTGGGAAACATTTTTTCGAGCCCTTTTAAATAGGAATCTATAACATCTGTGTCTTTTTGCGTCCAGAGGGGACTTTTTCTGTCCTGGAAATAAGACGTTACATACACAAGGTTTTCTCCGTAATCGTCAAAAGGCAAAAAATTAGTGTGCTCGATTACGGCTCCAAAGGGCACATCTGCTTTTATGTTTAGCCAGTAATTTCCGTCTTCCATAAGGCTCCTGTCAAGCCCTATCAGAGCACATGCAGTCCCCTGATAACGTATACTCTTCAGGGTCTCGTGAAGGTCTCCCAGTTTACCTCCGGTAATCGCATCAAGCACCGCTGGTTCTGCAGTCGAGATCACTGCGTCGCAGGGTATGAAATCCCCGTTAACCTTCACGCCCTGCACTGCATTGGCTTTAATTACGATTTCTGTTACTTCCCTGTCTGTTCTGATTTCCCCTCCGTTTGCTGTTATCTCTCCTGCCAGGGCTTCTATAAGGGAGTTAAACCCTCCTCTCATGTAACCCAGTTTCTCTCCTTCTGCTCCCCTGTCCGACCTTATTTTTACCCTTCCGATTACCCAGGCAGCTGAAACATTTTCTGCATTATCCCCGAATTTGCTTTTCATCAGGGGGGCAAAAAAATTCTCGTACACGGATTTCCCTGCAGTATCAAGAATCCACTCTTTTGCTTTTATCCTGTCATAGGGAGCCGTGTCTTTTATCAGCTTTATTCTCAGGACCAGCATGCCCAGTTTTGCCAGGTCAAGAATGGAAAGGGGGCTGAAGTGTAAGATCTCAACAGGCGTATTCATTGGATAATTTTTACCGTCCACGAAATAAGCGTTTTTCCCTTTAAGCCACAGCATTTGCTTTTCAAGCCCGAGTTCTTTTATAAGGGCGAGGAGTTCGGAATCACTCCTGAATATATGGTGGTAATATTTTTCGATAAAGTATTTTTTTCCTTCATTCTCAATAGAGTAACTTGCAGACATCCCCCCAATATCAGGATCTTTTTCAAAAATTATTACTTCATCAGATTTACAGAGCCTGTAACCAGCAGACAAACCGGCAAGTCCGCTTCCGATTATCACTATTTTCATGTTTATTTTTTCCTTCTATTCATTAAATTTTTAAACTAATTTTGATAGTTGATTTTTATGATTATAAAACTCCCGCATACAAAAATAGATGGATTCTATGTATCAAATAGATGGATTCTGAGTATTATCTTCTCGTAGAGTGATTTTCTAGAATGACAGCTTCTTAAAAGCCATTTTGCATATCGCTCTGTCTAACCGATATATATACGTTAAACTAATTTATATCATAGTACACGACATATTGAATTCAGTGTTATCCCGTTTTTAATTTAACGAGGTCCAGGGTTGTACTACGATCAGGATATCAGCTCGGTTTTTGGGGAACTGAGGACATCAGTAAAGGGGCTGAGCCCCGAAGATGCCGAAAAGAGACTGGAAGAATACGGAAAAAACGAGCTTAAAGAAAAAGAAAAAGTCTCTGTTTTCAGGCTCTTTCTCTCGCAATTTAAAAGCATTTTAATTCTCATCCTTGTAATTGCTGCCATCGTTTCGGCTCTTCTTGGCGAAGCCATTGATGCTGCTGTGATTTTATTTACCGTTTTTCTTGCCGGAATCCTCGGTTTTGTTCAAGAGTACAGGGCTGAAAAAGCAATCGAGCTCCTTAAATCTCTTACATCCCCGGAAGCAACTGTAGTACGAAATGGCAGTGAAAAAAAAATCCCCTCAACCTATCTGGTTCCCGGAGACATTATTTTGCTCCAGACCGGGGACCGTATTCCTGCAGATGCCAGGATAATTGAAGAGTTTAACCTCAAAGTCGATGAATCCTCCCTTACCGGAGAATCCGTACCTGTCCAGAAGGTTATCGATGCCCTGCCGGCAGGCACTTCCGAGGCTGACAGGAATAATATGGTCTATGCAGGGACTGCGGTTGCTTATGGGAGAGGGAAAGCCGTTATTACGGCAACAGGCATGAAAACCTCTTTTGGAGAACTTGCCGGGCTTCTGGGGACAATAGAAAGGTCAAGGACTCCTCTCCAGGAAAGCCTTGACAAATTCGGCAGGTGGATCGGCGGGGCGACCATAGTAATCGTAGCTTTTGTTGCAGTTCTGGGTGTTTTTTTAGGCTTTCCACCTCTTGATATGTTTCTCTGGGGGGTTGCGCTTGCAGTTGCTGCCATACCTGAAGCTCTGCCTGCGGTTGTCACTGTGGGGCTCGGGCTTGGAGTAAGGCGCATGGTCAAAAGGCATGCCCTTGTAAGAAAACTTCCTTCCGTAGAAACCCTTGGTGCTACCAATGTCATATGTTCGGATAAAACAGGCACGCTTACCCAGAATAAAATGACAGTTGAGAGGATTTATGTTGACAGGCAGATTCTCAGGGTCACGGGAGGCGGATATGACCCGGATGGGAAATTCCTGAAAGGAGATTCGGAGAAAGAAGACCCTGAGGTCTCCGGGGACGATATGCACCTTAGGGTCCTGCTGTTCTCGGCTGCTTTATGTAATGATTCAAACCTCTATAAAGAAGAAGACGGGTGGAAAATCAGGGGAGACCCGACAGAAGCAGCTCTTGTGGTCGCTGCGGCAAAGGCTGGTTTTGAAAAATCCGAACTTGACAGTAAATATCCCAGGCTTGCGGAAATTCCTTTTTCTTCCGAAAGCAAGAGAATGACCACTTTTAATAAACTGGATGATTTTCCCGGGGATGTACTTGATTCCGAACTGGTAGCTTTTTCGAAAGGGGCTCCTGAGGTTATTCTCGGTTCATGTACGAAGATTTTCCTTGACGGCGAAATAAAAACTTTAACCCATGGGCAGAAGCAGGAGATCTTAGAGGAAGTAAAAGAGCTTGCTGACCAGGCTCTGAGAGTCATGGCTTTTTCTTTCCGCCCGTTTGAAGAGGGATTCTCTCCCGAAAAAATCTCTTCCGGGAAAATCCCTGTGGAACGGGCCGAAGAAGATATGGTTTTTTCAGGTTTAACTGGCATGAGAGACCCTCCCAGAGAAGAGGTAAAGGCTGCGATCAGAACCTGCGAGGATGCCGGAATCAAGACCGTGATGATAACCGGGGACCATAAGGTTACAGCGGCTGCAATCGCCCGGGAACTCGGTATTCTGAAAGAGAACGACCTGACACTTACAGGTTCGGAACTTGACAGCCTTGAAGAAAAAGAATTTGAGGACAGGGTTGAGAGGGTCTCGGTTTATGCACGTGTCTACCCTGCCCACAAATTGAGGGTTGTGGAAGCCCTTAAAAAGAAAGGCTATGTTGTGGCAATGACAGGTGACGGGGTAAACGATGCCCCTGCCCTTAAAGCTGCGGACATGGGCATAGCCATGGGTATCACGGGCACGGACGTCAGTAAAGAAGCTTCAAGCATGATCCTTACCGATGATAATTTTGCGTCAATCGTCTCGGCAGTTGAAGAAGGCCGGAATATCTTTAAAAATATTAGAAACTTCATCACATACGGGCTTACCTGCCACATAGGGGAGGTACTGATCGTTCTCATAGCAATCCTGGGCTGGCAGATACTTCCTCTTATGGCTGTACAGATCCTGTGGATTAACCTCATTACAGACGGGCTTCCTCCTATGGCTCTTTCAGTTGAGCCTCCTGATAGGGGGCTTATGAGGCAGAAGCCCAGGAACGTTGAAGAAGGGCTTATTACACGCCGTGAGATAACTGCCGGGCTCGGAATAGGGATCCTTGTCACTTTGCAGGCACTGATAGTTTTAGTCTGGTCTCTGGAGAGCGGCTTTTCCCTTTCCAAACTGCAGACAATGGTCTTTACACTTGTAGTATTTTCAGAGATGTTTAATGCCTTCAACTGGCGGTCTGACAGGTATTCGGTCTTTTCTCTGGGGCTGTTTACAAACAAAGCCCTGATTTACGCAGTCCTTACCACGGTGGTCCTGCAGTTGATGGTTATTTATGTCCCGTTCCTTCAACTTGCTTTCAGTACAGTTCCCCTTTCCCTTCCGGAATGGGGGATCATACTCGCTTTAGCCTCCACCACCCTCATTTCCATGGAAATTGTAAAGCACATAAATAACGGGAAAAGGGCTGATTAACGTAAATAATGGGGAAAAGTCTGATTAGCATAAATAGTGGGGAAAAGTCTGATTAAAGGGAACCTTATAAGCGGTGCAGGGGTATTTTTTCGCGCCCTATTCTTAAAACTCATGCTCCTGCTCTTTTCAACTTCCTGGTTGTTTACTCTTATCCAACCTTTAATTCATTGCCTGTTTTGTTTTTTCTTTCTGCCTGGATCGCAAATTTCAAAGCCGAAGGTGAAATCAGAATGGACACAATAACCATAAACACCATGGCTGAGAATATTTCTTCGCCTATAATTCCGATCCCTCTTCCTATTGTCAGCATCACAAGCTCTATTCCTGCCCTGGGCATGACCCCTGCCCCAAATGCGAGGCTTTCGCAAAAATTGAACCCTATGGCTTTTGACCCTATGAATCCCCCTATCAGCTTTCCTGAGAGGGCCAGGAGGGTGACCACAGGGACGAAAATACCTGCTTTTACCAGGGCGTAAAGATCAATTGAATATCCTATGAACGCGAAAAAAAGTGGGATTAAAATCCCGTAAGCCAGTCCCTCTACTTTGCTCTGCACGTCAGGAATCTTTGCAAGGGGAATTTCAGAAATTAACATCCCTCCTATGAATGCTCCTATTGTTGCATGAAGCTCAAATAACTCTGCAAGATAGGAAGAAAAAAGGGCTGTCATAACCACAAGGGAAAATACTGCTTCTTTTGCGTGCATTTTCTGGGCATGGACAAAAAGCCTGGGAAAGAAATATTTTCCGAGGATGTACATAATCAGCAGGAAAAGCAGGATCTTTCCTGAGATTGTAAGAACTGCCAGGGCAGAAGGTGCGCGGTTAAAACGGGCAAAGGTAACAATCAGGGAGAGAAGGGATATTGCTATAATATCGTCCAGAACCGCCGAAGAAAGCATTACTAGGCCAGGTCTGCTGGACAGGTAGTTAAGGTCTATAAGAATTCTGATAACCACTCCTATGGCTGTCGGGCTGAGAGCAACCGCCATAAAAAGGCTTTGAAGAAATGTAAAATTAAAGATTTTCCCAAGCATGAACCCGAATGCAAAGGCAAAAACCAGCTGGGTGAGAGTAGGGATAAAGGCAACCAGTACTGCGGGTCTCAGGTCCCTCAGGCTCACTTCTTTATATCCTGCGGTAAAAAGCAGGAAAATGGACCCTAGCTGAGCAAAAAAAGTTATTATCCCGGTTTCCACATCCAGAAAAAGTGCTCCAAACAGAATCCCAGCCAGAATTTCTCCCATAACTGAGGGGACTCCGGCCCTTTCTGCTATCTCACCAAAAAATTTCACGCTGAAAATGAGAAACAGTACCTGAAACAGAGCACTTATTGCTTTACCCCCCGGTTCTTATTTACACGTTTGTTTTTATTTTTTAATTTCCTTTTACAACCTCTTTTTAATTTCCTTTTATACCCTCTTTTTTAATTTTCTTTTATAACCTCTTTTTAAATTCCTTTTTACAGCTCCTTTTCAAATTTCCTTTTTAGCCTCCTTTTTTAATTTTGCTTTATTGCCCATCTTTTTCTTAAGAATTCTTTTTCATGCATCCATTTTTCTCTGTCTGCATATCTCTTTCACAAGGTCTCTTTTTGATATGATCCCCACGAGTTTTCCATTCTCGCTCACATAAACGCGGTCAAACCTGTTTTTCATCATAAGGTCAGAAACATCTTTCAACGTGGAATTTAATGAGATTGTCACAGGGTGCGTAATCATAATTTCTTTTGCGTTTTCTCCGAGCGACCTTCTGGCTGCAAGGGGCGTATATTTAGCTCTGGGCATCAGGCATAAAAGCAGGATCTCAAGAACAATGTCAAGGTCAATAACCCCTGCGAGCTCTCCTTTTTTGTTAACTACGGGCAGGGTATGGTAGGGATTTTTTGCAAAAAGTGAAAAAACTTCTTCAACAGGTGCATCTTCATTTACCGTTACAAGGTCCCGGGTCATAAGCTCTTCAATAGTCATCCAGAGGCAGCCTTCGGATCCCCTGACAATTGATTCAAAAAACGCCTCTGCTTCCCTGGGATTATCCTTCTGAGAGGGCTCTTTCATAGATTCAGAAAATTCTTCTTCTTTTCTGGAGTTTTTCTCCGTTTCTGCATTATCATCTTTTTTCCCGGAGGTTTTTTTCTGCATAAAGCTCTCTGCCAGAATGATACCCCTCCACGGCTATTTTTATACCTTCCTTACTGTTTTCCAATCTATAGTATCCACTACTATTTGTTTCTGGATTTATATAAAAAAACAGGAATCTCAGTTTCACTGTAGAGAATGGGTTATCTGATTTTTTCAGGTTTGTTGCTTTTCAATATTGGTACTTTTCAAATTTGTTGCTGTTCGGGTTTGTTGTTTTTCAGGTTTGTTTCTGTTCAAGTTTATTGCTGTTCAAGTTTGTTGTTATAATAAAGAGTGAAATCCCTTCCAGGGCGCAGGGTGAAATTGTAGGAAGAATATTCTTCTTCTGAAAGTTCCCTGTACATATCACAGGATATGGGGACGATTATAGCATCGTATTTGCTGCTCGACGGTGGTTTTGAAGAGTATGCCGCTCTTTCATAGTCCCGCAGGTACCAGGGAAGGGGCCAGTAGAGTTGATACTGGTCAATCACGTAAATTCTAAGGGTATCAGGGCTTTCATTGAATCCCTCTATCTTCTCCATCAGTATCCTGATATCAGGAGATGCCTGCGTGTATGTTATCAGTTCCTCGTCTTCCATACTTCTATAATAATTTACCGAGATGCACTGGCTAATGAAGACAAGCAGAGTAAGCACAAGAATTACTGTAAGTAGAGCACGGATTTTACCGGGGTAATCAGGCTTTTTCGGCTGTCCGTCTTTATTCTTTTTAGAAAATACTTCTCCAAGAAAGGCTCCCGCCAGAAGTCCGAAAGGCAAAACTATGTGAACGACAAGCCAGGGGACTTTTTCCTGAATATATGAATATAGCAGCAAGCTTGTAAGCGCCCAGTAGCAAAGGAAAAGGAAAAATGAATAATTCTGCCCTTTATTTCTTACTCTATTAAACAGGAAATAAAAAAAGCCAGCAGCCCCAAAGAGTACAACCGGAATCTCATATCTGAGGAGAATAGGGATATAATAGTAAAAGGGACCTCCAATCCTCTCTATACTGTGCATTTCCATCCAGTGATTAAAGGCCCTTTCCACTATTGAAAAAAGAGATACATCGTACCTGAAAGCACTGGAGTAAAAAAACATTATAATAAAAACAGAGAGTGCCCCTGAAAGGATGATCTCAGGAAGGTAGGGCAAAAGAGCCGAAGTCTTACTGCGAAGGGTTTCCTTTAATCCCATATTCTCTTTTTTCCAGTCTGAACAAATCCAGTAAAGAAAGCCCAATCCGGCATAAGCCCCGAAGACAGCAAGAATTATGTAAGCATTCTCTTTTGATGACACTGCAACGGCAAGAGACGAAGCCGCCAGGACGAGGTAAGGGTACCGCTTTAAGCTGTGTATGCTGTCAAGATATCGGAATGCGCCTGTCACTGCGGCCAGGGTGCAGAATATAATTATCATATCATTTCTGAAGAACCTGGAAAAATACACCATACTCGGAGAAAAAGCAAGCAGAAACATCGACCAGAGAACACCGTTCTTTCCCAGTTCTTTTTTCAGCAAAAAAAGTAAAAGGATTGTTGCAACTCCGAACAGGACCGGGACAAGACGGGATGTCGTGTCAGTTATTCCGAGAAAATGAAAAACAGCTGCAGTAGAATGGAATAGGAACGGGCCGTGGTAGGCTGGATCGTAACTGTACTCGCCGTGTTCAAGAAGTTTGAGGGTAAAACTGGCATGTATGCTTTCATCGTGGTGGAGAACCCTCTCTCCCAGCTCGAATAATCTGAAGGCAAGGGCAAAAAACACAATCATAAGCCCGTAAAGCCAGTATTTTTTATCCGGAACCTCCGAATTTGTGTTTTCATAACCTGGAATTTTCCGCATTGTTTCCCGAACCTTCCGGTAATGGATGCTTCTTATAAGGCATAGGTATATTTAAGGAGTAGGATGAAATAGTCTTCCTCATGGCTGAAGTAAAAGTTAAGTTATTTGCAAATCTGCGTGAGGCAGCAGGCACACCGGAACTCCTGCTTTCCGGAGAAAAAGTTATTGATGTCCTTTTGTCTCTTACAGAAAAACATCCCGCTTTAAAGGAACTCATTTTTGAAAAGAACGATGGAGAAGATGAAAGCCCGGTTCTTTGCGCTTCCATTAACGTCCTGATAAACGGGAATAATGTCAGGCACCTTGAAGGGCTTGACACTGACCTTAAAGATTCGGATGAAATTGGGGTTCTTCCTCCTGTCTCCGGAGGATAAGTTTTCAGGGGGGCCAGGATTATGGGCAGGATATTCAAAGAACGTACTTGCGTTGACGAGGCTTTGGAGCTTTTCTTTGAGAGCTTTTCTTCTCTGAGTCACACTGAAGAAGTACCGCTTGAAGCCTGTACGGGCAGGGTACTTGCAGAGCCTGTAATTTCCGGAAGGGATGTCCCTCACTACAGGCGCGCTGCAATGGATGGATATGCTGTCAGGTCATCTGATACTTCGGGAGCTTCTCCTTCAAATCCTGTGTTTTTGCAGCTTTCGGATTGCGTAGAGGAAGGAACTGCTATGTGGGTTCATACGGGAGCTGTTCTGCCTGAAGGGGCTGATGCTGTTGTGGTGGTTGAGGACACCGTTACAGCCGGAAACATGGTTGAAATCAGGGCTCAGGTCCATCCGGGAAAGAATGTGGGACAGGCTGGAGAGGATATCAAAAAAGAAAATCTGGTTTTTAAGGAAGGTCACCTCCTTCGCCCCTGTGATGCTGCAGTTCTTGCCTCTCTCGGACTGGATATGGCGAAGGTTTTCAGAAAACCTGTGGTTGTGGTCATCCCTACAGGAGATGAACTGGTAAGCCGTGAAAAGGCCGGGCAAGTTCCTCCCCCCGGAATGGTGCTCGAAACGAACGGGCTTATGACTGCTCTTTATGTGGAAAAGTGGGGTGGAGTTCCCAGACATACAGGTATCGTGCCTGACCGTCCTGAGAGTATAAAAGAAGCCATAGAGGCAAACCTTGACGCTGACATGATTCTCCTGTCCGGCGGGACTTCGGTCGGCAAAAGAGACCATGCTCCCGAAGTTGTGGAATCTCTGGGAAAACTGCTTGTCCATGGGGTGGCGGTCAGTCCTGGAAAGCCAGCAGCGCTTGGGGTTATAGGTAAAACTCCTGTGGTTTGCCTTCCAGGCTACCCGGTTGCTGGGCTTGTTGCCCTGTATTTCTTTGTCCGTCCCGGGATAAGGAAGCTTGGATCAATACCCAAAGTGCCGGAATTTGTCTTTAGAAGGCGGCTGGCTGCAAAAATAAGTTCTAAAATAGGTTATGTCAATTTTGTCCGGGTTGTTTTTGAAGGGGATAAAATACGCCCTCTTACTGGAAAGGCAGGAGTTCTGAGCTCGGTTGCAAAGGCTGACGGTTACGTGCTGGTGCCTGAAAATATAGAAGGTTATGAAGAGGGGCAGGAAGTTGATGTTTTTTTAATTGAGTGAAAAAAACATCAATAAGCAGCTATGGCTTACTTCCTCCACTTTTCTCTTCTTTTAAAATAAATAGTATTTTATACTTGTAGGAGGTAATAAGAAAGAATTAACCGTCCTTTATTCCAATTTTTTAATAAAAGTGAAAACATGCCCTCCCCTGACAAAGAAATGGATAAAGTTTTATTAATAGGACTCGGCGGCTTTCTGGGAGCCGTTTGCCGATTTTTGATCTGTGAGCATGTGGATGGGCAGCTTGGCATCCTTTCTGTAAATGTACTCGGGAGTTTTATGCTGGGTATGATAATGTATGATGCTGAGTACCTGAGCTTCATAGGTCCTAAAGGAAGACTGGCATTTGGGACCGGTTTCATAGGGGCGTTCACAACCTTCTCGACGTTTGCTGTCCAGTCTTTCAGTATGGCTTTTCTTCCTGCCCTTGGAAATATCAGCGCCAACCTATTTCTTACCCTTACAGGTGTATTCTTTGGCAGGAGCTTTATAAAAGCTCTCTCAAGCAGGGAGATTTGATCCATGCTTCCTGCGGCAAACATCGGAGATCTTTTTTTGATAGGCACGGGCGGTTTTATAGGGGCGTCTCTTCGCTATACTATTTCAAGCCGAATGCCAAAAATCCGGAGTATCCCGGCAGGAACCCTTACAGTAAATTTTCTGGGAAGCATTGTGCTTTCCCTTCTTACTTTTTCCTCTGAGCCCGAGTCCGTGGTCTATCTGGTAAATATAGGGATTCTCGGCTCCTTCACGACCTTCTCAACCTTTGCTTACGAAACCTTCAAGCTACTGGAAGACGGACAGAACGTTTCATTTTTTCTGAATATTTTCCTCAATGTTATCCTCTGTCTTCTGGGAGTAGGCATCGCATACTTTGCTCTCAGGCTTTGATTTTGAATTTTTAAAGCGTCAGCTTTTGAGAGCAGGAATCCAAAACTCCATATCGAGGATCAAAAAAGCTATTTTTAATCAAAAATATCATTTTTACTCAACAAAATTATTTTAATCAAAGAACTATTTTTTTATAGGCAGGGCTGGTAGAAATAACCTTCCAGTGATAGAAAAAGACCTGAATTGATTAAAATTCAGTGACCTAAAAAAAATTGATAATTAAAAATGGTAAAATGAAAAAGCCCGATTATTTTACAAGGGCTTTTGCAGATCTTCTTATGAAGCGCCTCTTGTGGCCTGAAGAGGTGAAGCGCTGTGCAGGTCCGGGGTGTGCTTTCTGTGATTTTGATTTCTGGACCTTGATTACTTTGCCTTTTCTGCCTTTTACCTTTACCCAATCAATGCTGCCGGTTTTGCCCATTATCATTCCTCGCTGATTTTGATTTGAATTTATCTATATTTGCTTTAATTCATTGATGATTTATTCACATACCGTATCCGCCTTCTCGCCTATCGCTGCTGTTTGCCGCGGATTTTTTCCTTCAGCAGCGATTTGGCAAAAAGGTAATCTGATTCGATGATTATCAAATAGGTAATCTTTCAATGATCTTGATCGGAATATCTGATATTCCTTAAAAAGCCTGAAGTAAGAGACTATGGTTTAATCAAGCCTTGAGTTTATCATAAAGAGAAATGCTACTAGTTAAATGTTACGGATATCCGGAGGAATTCAGGCATAAAAAAATGGCAGATATACGTAAGGTATAAATAATTCCGAAGATGCGTATAAATCCGACTGAAACTGGCTTGAACCTTAAAAGCTCTTCTGAAAGCCATATTCTTTTTCTGGAGAGGTGATTCCCGTAAAAAATGACCCAATTGACACCAGGCTTGCCGAAATGCACGAGGAACTTCGGGATTTAAGAAATTTTCCTGACTCCGAATTTGTCGGCATAATCAGGGAACTAGGGTTCAAATGTGAACTCTGTGCCCGCTGCTGCACCAGAGAGTTTAACGACCATGTGTTCCTGCTGGACTCGGACCTGGAACGAGTAAGAAGCATAGACCCTGATGCCGTCACTCCTGCCCCGTATTATGAGTTTTGCGACCAGAACGGCAGGTTCTATGTATCAGGCTATGCCCTGAAAACAAAACCTGACGGCTCCTGCATTTTCCTTGAAAATAAAAGATGCAGGATTTATGAAAGCCGCCCTTCAATCTGCAGAGTATACCCACATATGCTGCACAGGGAAGCCGATGAAACCGGAAAAGTGGACTGGCGGCAGATAAGCGGCTTAAACGAGCACGGGAGTTATCACTCAGATCTCGACGATCCGGCATGTAAAGAAATTGCACTGGAGACAAGGGCTTATGAAGAAGCTTATCTCCAGCAGGTGATTGGCTTTTTCGAAGCTGTGAAGGCTCATTTCAGGACAAATGGTTTAAAACACATCCAGAGAACCTATGACCGAAAAATGCGTGAATTTCTTAAAGGTGAATGTGACCTGGAAATTTTTGTATATTGCAAAGGCGGGTTTGAAAAACAAAAACTCGCAAAAGAGTCTGAAAGATAAGGCATAACTGATGCCGAAAAAGGCAATTTTGTAAACATAAAAAAAGAGAATATTTTTAAAATAATTCTATGAAAATAAGAAAAGAGAGTACTTTTAAAATGATTCTATAAAAAAGGTTTTCAGTTCTTCTTCCCTTTGACCTTCCACTTCAGAAGTATTCCATCTTCAATTTTTTCAGCTGAAGACAGTTCAAGCCCGAGGAGTTCGTTTTCTGTAAAACCTTCCCCGTCAGTAAAGGTTGGAGCTGTTTTCCCTCCTATGATAAGGTTTCCAACAAAAGTATATACCTCATCAACAAGACCTGCGGAAAGCATGCCCCAGTTCAGGGTTGCGCCTCCCTCGACCATGAGGCTGTTTATACCCATTTCCTTTAATTTTGCTGCAAGCTCGGTAAGGTCAACTCTAAAGGCTCCTGTTTTTATGACAAGGGCTTTTTCTTCCAGCATCCTGATTTTTTCTTCAGGGGCGGAATTTGAAACAGCAATTATCCTGAGCCCTTCACCTTTTTTGAAGATATCGGCATTAAGAGGTGTCCTTGCTGAGCTGTCAACAACAACCCTTACGGGATTTTCACTTTTTCCGGCAGCTTTTCTGGCTGCCTTTCTTTCAGGGGATTTTACTGTCAGGCTGGGGTCATCGGCAAGTACGGTCCCTATTCCCACCATAATCGCATCTGCATGAGCCCTGAGTTCATCCATTCTCTCAAAATCAAGTTTTCCGGAGATCTTTACCTGCTTTCTTTCCTTTGTTGAGAGCTTGCCGTCAGCTGACATAGCAGAATTTATAAAAATAAAGGGCCTGTCCATTTTTTAGCTCCTGAAAAAAAGTATTGAATTGAGAGTCACGTAATTGAGAATCACGTTTTTATTTTTTAGCTGTTTAATTTTTTAGCCATTTAATTTTTTAGCCGGGCAGGTTTGAACAGGGGAAATGATATCTCCTCCCCCGGCTCAAAACTGTCTTTTACCACTATTCAGGCTTCTATAAGGGGCTTCAGCAGGTCGTGGTCTCTTAAGAGCCCCTGAAGCTTGCGGTTTGAATTAATTATCGGTATCTGGTCGATCCTGTTACGCTTCATTTTTCTTGCACAGTCGCTTATAGAGGCAATATAAGTAGCAGTGATCGGTTCCCGGATCATAATGTCGCTTCCTATCAGATTGGGGACTTTGATTCTGGATACGCTGTAGTAAATACTCATGGTATCTCTCATGGACTCCCATGTCCAGGCATCGTCGTCCTGACCTGCGGACATGTCTGACATCTCAACGCTGTCCTCAATAACGCTGGCAGAAATAATGTCGCGGTCCGAGATAATTCCTATGAGTTCAAGGGCAGCATCAAGTACAGGTACAGCCTTGACACAAGCCAGTTCCATGATCCTGGCTACTACAGGCAAAGGTGTTTCACTGAATATTGCCACCACTTCCTTTTCCACATAGTCTTTGATAGGAGTGTCTATATTCATATCCGCAATTGCGCCCACAACATCAGCAACCGTTACAAGCCCCACGAGCTTTCCATCGTCTACTACCGGAAGCCTTCTGATTCCGTGCTGAAGGAGCAGGCGGGCAGCGGACTGCAGGTCCGATCCAGGGGATATGGTTATCGGGTCCCGTGTCATAAGAAGGGCAAGCTGTTCTTCTTCGGGGTTCTGCAAGAGGTTTGTCCTTGTCACTATCCCGACCACTTTGGAATCTTTGAGTACAGGAACCCCCGAGATGTGTTTGTTCTTAAGGATTTTAAGAACCTCGTCCCTGGAACCAGGCAGGGTTGCGCATGCGACGTCCCTTACCATGATATCTTCTATGAAGATGTTTTTTGGCATATGATCTACACCTGTGTTATCCTCTGAATCCTGGATTTTCTTTTATTATTTCTCTACGGAGGGCTTCAGCTCAGCTCTCTTCTCCACTCCGAACGACCATTACCGGAACCTTTGAGCCCCTGGCAACTTTTTCTGCAACGCTTCCGAGAAGGAACCTGTCAAGTCCGGTTTTTCCAAGTGTTCCCATAATTATCAGGTCAACATTGTTATTTTCTGCGAATTCGATAATTGCACTGCTCGGGTTTCCTTCAAGGACAACTTCTCTTACTTCTACCCCTGCTGCTTCTCCCTGGCTCTTTACGGCAGAAACTGCTTTTTCACCCTCGGACTTCAGGATCTCGTACATCGCTTCCCAGCCGACTTCCGAGCTCATAGGTATTGATGAAAAAGAAGATATGTCCACCACATAAAGTGCGTGAATCGTAGCCCCGCTGAGTTTTGCAATCTCAATTCCGTGAGATATTGCCTTCTGGGTATTCTCGGATCCATCTGTTGCAATTACTATGTTCCGGTAAAATTCGCTATTCATGTTTCGTTCTCCATTTGATTTACGAATGAAGTACCGCTAATATATCATCGGGCCTTGCCCGTTTTGTAATTCCACCTACAGGGTCCTGTATACCTGCAAGATTATTAGAATCCCCGTTCAGGATCATTAAATTGGCTTTATTCCCCTTTTCGATAGAACACATGGAATCTGGTCCCATTACAAAAGAACCATTAAGTGTGCAAATTTTAAATACTTGCCTATCATCTATAGAAAATATTTTTGACATAAATTCCATTTCAGCAAACATATTTACAGAATTTAACATTACATTATCTGTCCCGGCTGCTACCCGAATACCCGCTTCAAGCATTTCAGCTATTGGAGCCATCCCTGCCCCTGTTACGAAGTTTGACCTCGGGCAGACAACAACCGGAATTTTTGCCTGAGCAATTTCATCGAGGTCTTTTTTTCCTGCATGTGTTAAATGAATTAAAAGGTCCGGCTCAAGAGAAAGGGCTTTTTCAATGTCGCTTCTATTCTTTTCACCTGCATGGATTGCAAAAAGTTTTTTTCTTTCCCGGGTGCAGGCTGTAATCTCCTGAAGGAGGTTCATGTCGAGGTCATTTGCTCCACTCATTCCGAGCCCATCGGAACGAAGTAAAATCCTTCTTACTTCGGAAAGTACTACTTGCAGAGGTAGATCCGGTTCTGCAGGTCTTCCGAATATCAATGAACGCAGCTCAAGTCCTTCAAGGGCTTTATTCAGAGCTGCAACCCCCAAAAACCCTCCTTCCCTGAAATCAGCAAAAGCACAGGTCCCGGTATCTATCATGTCCAGTAAAGACCTTCTTATGTGCCCTACAAGGGTTTTATAGGGAGTTTCCCTGAGAATCCTGTGTTTTAATCCGTCAGGCGGCTTTACAAGAGAGTCAAGGTCTCTCTGGACCCGAAAACCGGAAGTTTTTCCAAGTACAGGGTCTTTACAAACGGAGTCCCCAAGATGAGTGTGAGCATTGACAAAACAGGGAGCTATTATATTTTTTGAATTTGTACGTTCTTCTCCAATTTCCGTAATTATTCCATTTTTTACACAGATGTACCCCTCTATGGGCAAAATCTCGGGACCTGCAATAATTGTTCCGGAAATTATTTGTTCAGTGCCGTACATCTATAAGCACCTCTGCTGTTTATCAACCTTCTGTGCTCAGCTTATGGAGACCAAACATATACATCATATATAATCTTTCCTTAAGCCTTTTTATATTATTCAGGCATTTTTTCTTCTATTCTGGGCACGCTGGAGTATTTTTTTCGTCTTTTTGGTTAGAAGTTTCTGAATATATATACAAAACAAAAATTCTTTTCACCGACATATTTATTAATTATCAAATATATATATGGGTTTCAGTCGCATTGTATAGGTCCTTGCACGAGATAATGGAAAATCCTGACTGTGAGTGTACAGACAACCCCAATGCGATACATCGATAGTGTGATATTGCCCGGCACGAGGGTAACTGAAAGGGACTGCGGAAAACCAGAGTATGATCTTTCGGAGTTAGTGCGTCCGGGTTACAGCACTATTTTATGTTAATTTATTTTTATAACTCGAGTTTATAATTTATTTCATACCTGGTGTTTTTATATATGGAAAAATTCAGTACCTGCCCAGCCGTCCAGGGTTCGCCATTCCATGCGTGGTTATAACTTATTCATTTCGGCTGCTTTTTATTTATCCTCTGCCTTTTGCTAATGGCTCTTATTACAAATTCCCAGGTTTCGTCACTAATTTATATAATATATTTTAAAAGATGAGATCCATGTCCTTTGAAGAGGCAATAAAATCTTTGGATTCCGGTATTATTGTGGATATCGAAGTCACTCCGGGTTCCAGATCGCTTTCTGTCCCGAGCGGCTATAATGAATGGCGAAAGAGAATTGAAGTAAAGCTGACCAGAAATGCCCAGAAAGGAAAGGCAAATGAGCAGCTTATTGAAAGCCTTGCAGAGCTTTTCAGCATAAGCAGTTCTGATATCCTTATAAGTAGCGGAGCCACAAGCAGCAAGAAGTCCTTGCTGATAAAAGGGGTATCCTATCAGCAAGCTGTTCTGGTTTTCGGGAAACACTTAAAGGGTTGAAGCCAGGAGTTTTAGACAGTTTTCCTGACTGGCAGGCTTTCTTACCACACTTCCTGTTTAACGAAAAAGGTTGAAGAATAACGTGACTGATGTTGATGTCTACAGAAAAAGGCTGGAAAGGATTGAAGAACTGCTTCTGGAACTTTCAGAATCTGCGGAAAGAGGGGCAGTAATTATCGTAGAAGGAAAAAGAGATATTCTTTCCATGAAAAAGCTCGGTATTAAAGGCAGCTTCGAGCTTGCAACCCGGTATTCTCTTTTTAATTTCTCAGAGAGGGTAGCCAGCCTCGGCTGTGAGGTTATCATACTCACGGATTGGGATAGGAGAGGTGACCTGCTTGCAGCCAAACTCTCGGAATATTTTGAAAATTTTGGGGTAAAGCCTGACCTTCAAATCCGAAATAAGTTGAAACTGATTTCCCAGAAAGAAATCAAAGATATAGAAAGCCTGTATACTTATGTTTCCAAACTCAGGGTAAAAACAGGTTCTTCTCTAAACTCCGAATATGAAACGAATCTGGAATTTGAAAGATAGTAACGTTACTATCCGGTAAAGTGCCCTTATTCTCAATATATTTTAAAAAAGAAAAAATGAAGATTTGAAGATCAATACTTACATCCGGTTAAAAAACTTTTATCCCTTATGCGTTGGATGATTCTCCTTTCTCCTGAATCATATCCAGGCCTTGAGGGCTCTTTTGATGATTGAATGTCCTGTCAAATTCCGGATATTTTGGAAATTTGCCAGCCAGTTCTTCAAACATTTTATGTCTTGGACTGATAATTATTATATGCGCAGGGGGGTGGATCTTCTTCAACCTGCTTATCGCCGCTCCCGCGTGGTTATTTAACTCTACAAGGGCTGCAGAGTTGCATTTTGACTTGAGTGATACGCCCATTACACTCACAAGAAGTTCATCAGCATAATTTGGCTCAATACATTTAGGAGTCGCTGAAAATTGAATATGTCCGTATCTTTCTAGGTCATGTAATGCTATTTTTACTTTATCCGAGTCGTCTGCCCGGACTAACGCGAATGATTTCATTTTTTACACACCACCAATCTATAAAGTTATCCCCATTTCGATATGGATTTACCCCTATAATAAACTTTGTGTATGAAATGGCTTAGCAGGCGACCATTATTCCCTTGCGAATGCGGCGTCCTCATCATATTATTTTAACTAAAAATGGTCATTTACGGAGTCGTAATATATTGTACGCCTTTCTCCTATACTCAAAAATTACAGGGCTATTCCATAATTGTCTTTTTTCAAGATTTAGTATGCGTCTCCATGATATGAAGCTGCGTATTCTATACTTATATGCATCGTATATATATTCGTTTTGAAATAATATTTCTTCTCAAGAAAACTTTACTTAAAGTTTTTTAAGTTGCGTTTTTTTAAAAAATTACTTTTTTTCTTTTATTAATATATTATTATTTTTTATTCCTCTCTGCCTATTTTAATATGTCCTGATTCAGCATGATGAATTTTTCACAAAATCAATCACTGACCAGAGAATTTTTTATCCTCAATTTATTTTATTGACTTATTAAATATCATTTATAATTAAATAAATACTTTAATATATTATTTTTTCCAGCCTGATGTTACTACAGGACCGGAATATACTTCCTCAAATGGTATCTTTTATTTAGGACCTTACCATATCATATACCTAAACAGTATACAAAAATATTTATCCCAGGACTCCCTGTGTCCTTTTTTCATTTCCATCTATGAAAAAGCTCAAATGTTTCGGGACTAAGTCCTTACCCCTTAATTCAGTTTAACTCCATGATTCAGTTAATTATATCTTATATAGCCCTTTGATTTTCAGGTCTGAATAGATAATTGAATCTGGTCCAGAACCTGTTTCAGGCTTATGTGGGCAAAGCCCTCGCAATTATTGCAAAGACGGTGAGTATATGGCTAATGATATTGAATCTAAAGTAATTAAAGCAAAAAAAGCTTCAATTGAGCTTGCCAGTGTAAGCTCCGAGGTAAAAAACAGGGCTCTTGAAGCTATGGCGGAAGCCCTTGATAAAGAGAGAAAAATCATCCTTGAAGCGAATTTAAAGGATCTTGAATATGCAGCCCAACTGAAAAAAGCCGGAAAGCTTACTCAGGCTCTTGTAGACCGGCTTAAGGTTACGGACTCAAAAGTTGACGGGATGATTGCAGGAATCAGGGACGTAATAAAACTTAAAGACCCTGTGGGAGAAACCCTTTCCACTCTTGAACTCGATGACGACCTGATCCTCTACCAGGTCAGCTGCCCTATAGGTCTTATAGGGGTAATTTTTGAGTCCAGGCCTGACGTGGTGCCCCAGGTAATGTCTCTCTGCCTGAAAAGTGGCAATGCAACCATTTTCAAAGGGGGAAGCGAAGCCAGGGAGTCTAACCGTACTATTTTCGATATTCTTGTAAGAGCCATAGAGTCCACCGGGGGCATGCCTGAAGGGGCGTTCCAGCTTATGGAAACCAGGGAAGAAATCATGAGCCTTCTGAGCCTTGATGCGTATGTCGACCTCCTTATCCCCAGAGGGTCCAATGAATTTGTCAAATTTATCCAGGACAATACAAAAATCCCTGTACTCGGGCATACAAGCGGCATCTGCCACATCTATGTGGACGAATTTGCAGACCCTGATACAGCCTGGCAGGTCTGTTTTGATGCCAAAGTCCAGTACCCCGCAGTTTGCAATGCCATAGAAACCCTTCTTGTGAACCGCAATATTGCAGAAGTTTTCCTGCCCAAAATGGCTGAAATGTATCTAAAGGCAGGGGTTGAACTGCGCTGCGATGAAGGTAGTTATTCTCTGCTCTCAGAAAAAGGGCTATCTCCCCTTTCAAGAGCAACTGATGAGGACTGGAGCCTTGAATACAATGACCTTATCCTCTCAATAAAACTCGTAGATACCATTAAGGAAGCAGTTGACCACATAAACACCTTTGGTTCCCATCACACAGACGGGATAATCACGGAAAACGCTTCCCGCAGGAAGGAGTTCATAGGGCTTGTTGACTCTTCAAGCGTTATGGTGAACGCTTCAACACGTTTTGCTGACGGTTACAGATATGGAAAAGGTGCCGAAGTCGGGATCAGCACAAATAAGATCCATTCGCGCGGGCCTGTCGGTATGGAAGGGCTGTTAATTTACAAGTATATCCTCATGGGTAAAGGGCAGGTTGTTGCAGACTATGCAGGAAAAAATGCAAAACCCTATACTCACAGGAAGCTTGACCTTAAGTTCGAGGATGTGAATTAACACATCCCTGATAATTTCTGATATGTTTATATATTTGAATCGAAATACCAGCGCAGGTTAAGTGCAAAAACCGGAAACCCGGCTATTATAGAAATCAAGCGCAGCCGCTTTCCAAATAACTTTAAGAGGCACTTCTATTGACAGAAAGAGAACAATTTTTCCGTGATGTTAATAAAATCGTCATTAAGATCGGAACTTCTTCAATTACCAGAAAGGGCTGTGACCATACCAGGGAAAACTGCAACATTGACCCGGCATTTATGGAAAGCATAGCCTTCCAGGTCTCAGAGCTCCGAAAGCAGGGGAAAGAAGTAATTATTGTGAGTTCGGGAGCAATAGGTGTCGGGCTGAATGAGCTGGGCATAGCCCCCAAACCCCGTGAGATCCCTATCAGACAGGCAGCTGCAGCGGTCGGGCAGAGTATGCTGATGCAGGACTGGAGCAGAGCTTTTTCCAGATACGGAATGAAGGTTGCCCAGATCCTTCTTACCTATGAATTCTATTCTGATAGAGTAACTTACCTCAACCTGAGAAACAGCATCTCAACCCTGCTGGAGTATGGTGTTGTCCCGATAATAAACGAAAACGACTGTACCTGTACAAACGAGATTGAAGCAATCTTCGGGGACAATGACAAGCTCTCTGCAATGGTTGCGAGCAAAATCGATGCTGATCTTCTGATTATCCTTTCGGATATTGATGGGCTTTTTGACAGGAACCCGAAAACTCACATTGACGCAAAGCTTCTGACCATTGTGAAAAAGATCACGCCTGAGATTGAAAGTTATGGGGGCGACCCTACAAGCTTCAAAGGCGTTGGCGGGATGCGGACCAAAATAAAAGCTGCAAAAATCTGCAGTATGGCAGGCTGCTATGTAGTTATTGCAAACAGCGATGTAGAGGACGTCATCCTGAAAATAGCCTCAGGGGAAGAAATAGGGACCCTTTTCCTTGCTGAACGGCATATCCAGAAAAACCGCGCTCGCTGGATTATCCTTGCCAGGGCTTCAGGAACGGTCCGTGTAGATGCCGGAGCAAAAGCTGCTGTCCTCGGGAAAAATAGCCTTCTCCCGGCAGGCGTTGTGGATGTGGAAGGGACATTTGATAGGGGAGATGTCGTGAAACTCGAATGTGACGGCAAAATATTTGCAAAAGGGATTACCGACTATACCTCTGAAGAGTTAATTAAAATAAAAGGAGTTCATACAGACCAGATTGAAAACGTTCTGGGCTACAGTAATTACAACAACGTGATAAAAAAGGAAAATATCGGCATACTGGAAGAGTTAAATTGAGCATCGGGTTTGTAAGAGTTTCAGGACCTTCTGGTTCTTTACAGGTAATTTACGGTAATTTAAGGTTTATTTAAGTTTATTTAAGTTTATTTTTCTGGAAATAAGGAGATTTTATACATGATAAATCGAAAAATAGGATTCATCGGGGCAGGGAAAATGGGTTCTGCTCTCATGCAGGGCATAATTAAAGCCGGAATCGTGCAGCCTGAAAATATCGGTGCAAGCGATGTATACGAGCCTTTTTTAAAAGAGCTTCAGACAAAGCTGGGGATCAGGGTATCAACCGATAATACCGTTATTGTCCGGGAGTCGGATATCCTCATTCTTGCAGTAAAGCCCCAGACGCTTGGTTCTGTACTTGAAAACCTGAAAAATGAAATTACTTCCGAAAAACTCGTAATATCAATTGCTGCAGGAGTGCCTCTTTCAACTTACGAGGGCGCTCTTCTTGAAGGCACCAGGGTTGTCCGTGTCATGCCCAATATAGCAGCAACAGTTTCGGAGGCTGCTTCGGGAATTTCCCCCGGGAAGAACGCGACCCCTGAGGATATGAAAGATGCTCTTACTATCTTTTCTGCGGTTGGTACTGCAGTTCAGGTTCCTGAATCCCTGATGGACGCAGTTACAGGTCTTTCCGGCAGTGGGCCTGCTTTCATTTTCCCTGTCATAGAGGCTATGGCTGACGGGGCTGTACTGGAAGGCATGGACAGGAAAAGCGCTCTTACCCTCGCAGCCCAGACCGTGCTCGGAGCCGCAAAAATGGCACTTGAAACAGGCATGCACCCCGGAGAACTCAAAGATATGGTTACATCTCCTGCCGGTACCACTATTCAGGGAGTTCATGCTCTCGAGGAAGCAGGAATCAGGGCAGCTTTTATGAATGCAGTTATAAGAGCAAGCGAACGCTCAAGAGAACTCGGGAAGAAGTAATAATATCGGTTTCTTCCTTTTCTTAAATCCTCTTCCATTCATCTTTAATTCCTTTTCATCCTTTTTCTTTTTTATAAGTCTTCAATGCGTAAATTTCTTAAGACAAATTTTGCTTTCTAGATAAAAATTCCTTTCTTTTCGCTTTCTAGCGTCCTTTGTGCTATTTACCTCTTATTTTCTTAGTTATAGTTCATGATTATTTGTTATAAATTTGGGTAAATTTTATATATCAGTGGAATCAATATTATTTTCTACCTGATAAAAGCTGAGCATGCATAAATGGAGCTAGTGGGGGTCATAGTTCCTGTCCCATGCCTTACTCTCGTTTATGAGATGTTCCAGTCCGGGATATCCTGTATAAGTTCTCTAAAACTGAGGATTTTTCACCTATATTGTATTCATCGGTGAACCCGGAAAATCATGCTTAATTTGAAAATAAGAAGCGAATAAATTACGATAAATTATGGTGGAACGGGGTACTGGACCTTCTCTGTTCGCCATGAGGGGGATCTCTTATGGGGGATACGAGATTCCTCTCCAGACTCCTCTTATTCTCGCCTGAAAGATTATTCGCTACAGGCTTTTTATCTTAAAAAATAGCAGCGTATTTTATGTCATTAATAAATAAAATAATGTTTTTAAAAAAGTAAAATAATGTTTTTATTGTACCCAAATTATTTCTGGGTATCTTTTTTCAGGCACATAAACCAGTCAAGGCAGCGCTTTCCTTCCTCTTCTTTTCCCATCCTTTCTTTTACTGCTTCCATTGAACTGGGAGGTGGAATGATAACGTCTTCTCCTGGCTGCCAGTTAGCCGGGGTTGCAACTTTTTCGGCTGCATTTTTCTGCAGGGCGACTACTATTCTCTTGATTTCCTGCATATTCCTTCCGGTTGACTGCGGATAGTAGAGTATTGTCCTTATTTTCGCCTCTGGGTCGATAATAAATACCGCTCTTACAGCCTGGGTGGTTGAGGCTTTTGGCTGGACCATGCCGTATTTCTTTGCAACATCCATCTTCAGATCTTCTATCACCGGGAATTTGATCTCCAGATTTTTCATTCCTTTATATTCTATTTTCTCTTCAATCCTCTTAAGCCAGGCGATATGGGAAAAGACGCTGTCTATGGAGAGCCCTATAAGTTCCGTGTTCATGCTCCTGAACTCTTCCTGCATACTGGCAAAAGTCATGAATTCAGTAGTGCATACAGGTGTAAAGTCTGCAGGGTGGCTGAACAGAATAACCCATTTTCCTTTATAATCATCCGGGAATTTGATAATTCCCTGTGTGGTTACTGCAGTAAATGAAGGGGCATCGTCTCCAATGAGAGGCATGTGTATCTGTTCTGACTCTGTTTCTATTATGTTCTCACCTCATTTTAGTTTGCAATCTTTTTCCGTTATCCGAAGTACGATGTCAGGCACTGGTGCTCGAACCCTAAAAAGCACTATCCGTTCCCTCTATCGTCCCCAACAACTACCTTACTATTATTTTCCATTGTTATAAATCATTTACTGATTACTGAAAAAAATCTTTGTTTCTGGAAATACTGCTTTTAAATTCTTTTTATTTTCTATATTTTGTTTTTTATTTTCTTATTCTTTATATCTTATTTTTTATCACTTATTTTTACATTCTTTCTATATTTTACATCCTTTCTATCTTTGCATTCTTTTTTATATTATCATCACTTATTTTTTTCAGTAAGTCGCATGATCCTTTTTGTCTGGAAAACAATTTATCCAAGTAACTCCTTTTTGTATGGGGGTTAAATGAGAGAGTTTTCTCGACCGAAGATTGTAATTAGCAGGTGTCTTGAGTTTGATCACTGCCGAT